>Ga0209831_1000013_pt1 | contig 142061 bp, 138 predicted proteins | sample Maine_Asex4_meta_FD_187451 | JGI IMG/M metagenome (GOLD analysis project Ga0209831, IMG submission 187451) | Marine algal microbial communities from Maine, USA - Maine_Asex4_metaG (SPAdes) (version 2) | ecosystem: Host-associated > Algae > Red algae > Unclassified | place: Maine, USA... | reverse complement strand
GTCAAGATACATCTTCTGGCAGTCTGAAGATGAAACGTTATCAAGCTGGTTTGAACAACAATTTTCTGCTTCATATTTTGTCTCATTCTGGCATATTTTGATTGAATATTTTGATGCGATTACCCTGTATACTAGACAAATATCTGGAAAGACGAAAAATATAGCAAAAGTAGAAATCAAACCTGTAAAAGTCTTTAACGGTCAGTACAGAAACAATTTGTTTTCATTCTCTTCCAAAGAAAATGCAAGTTACGCTTGTTATTTATTGCCAGCTCAAGAATATTGTTTCGGTGCAATGTGCGATCGTAAAACCCTCGACAGAATAGTCTTACAGATTAATAACTACTTAAAAAACTAGTGTCGGTGTAAGCTTACCCTGGTTTTCTAAAAGACGATCGCTAGTTAACTAAAACTATTTATTTTTGATATACCCTAATGTTGACTGTTGACTGTTTAAATCCCCGCATGACCTAAAGCAATACCTGTAAACAACATCCCAAATACCAAAAACGGTTGGGCGCTAGCCTGATATTTAACATCGTTTTCTAAGGGATTACGCAAAAAGTACATATCCTGAAAGACGATTTGAGGAATAACTAGCAGGAAGACAATGGTGGCATAAAGATTCTCATGGACGGATACCAAATAGCCGGCAATGCCGATTTGGAATACGTCAATCATGATTACGCAGATCCAAGCAGCGGTAGTGATACCGAACATTACGGGCAGAGATTTCAAGCCCAATTCGCGATCGCCTTCTACACTCTTAAAGTCATTGACAATCGCAATTCCCAAGCCTGCAAAACTATAAATCAGCGTCAAAATTACAATTGTCCAGTTGAGAGTGCCAAATAAAGCATGACCCGTCCACCAAGGAAGGGCGATATAGCTCGAACCCAGCGCATATGTACCCAGCCAGCCGTTTTGCTTGAGTTTGAGTGGCGGTGCAGAATAAATATAAGCGATAAACGAGCCACCCAAAGCAATACAGAGAATAGTCGGAAAATCGTGTCCGACAGCCAGATCTAAACCGTATGCCAAGGCTATCCCCGCAAACAACAGAACAAAGATTTGTACCTTCACCTGGGGTAGAGAAATCGCTCCCGAAGGAATGGGACGATATGGCTCATTAATCGCGTCAATTTCGCGATCGTATAGCTCGTTGACGGTCTGAGTATAGCCCGTCATTAAAGGCCCAGAAAGCAGCATACAGGCAGCAGAGAGCAAGAAGTTTCCTATCGTCCAGGTATAGTTGCCCGAAGAAGCAGCACCACAGATTACACCCCAGATTAAGGGAATCCAGGTAATCGGCTTCATAAGCTGGAGACGAATTTTCCAAATCGAAGTTTCTCCTGCTGCTGCGCCTTTCATTCCCAGCAGTTGACGAGCTTTAGAATCTCCTGAATTATCAGCTTTTTCTTGATTAGTTGTCGAATCAGACATGATTACTTTATTACTGCTTGTTTCCTACTTCCTATCTCTGTAAAGACAAGGCATGCCTTGCTTCTACCTACTACCTACAGAGACGCAAAATTTCGCGTCTCTACCTATATACGGGCGTATTGGTACGCCTCTACCCTACCGTTACTTCTAAATATCCGTTAGCAAATTTTGCCCCTGTGACAGAATTTCCACGCCATGCAGGAGGAAGGGTTACATTGCGTCGCTGATCTCCAGCCTCAATGGTAATTTCTGGGCCATATTGAGTTAATTTGACATCTTTCTTGTCAAATCCAGGTAAAAATACTTTTACCTTGCGCTCTGCCATAACAAATTCAGTGGCTTTAGGAACATCAACTTTACTCCCTATCGCTGCTGGTAATTCATCTATTAAAGGCTGCCAATTACTGCCGTCATAGTCTGGCAAGGATGTAACGCTTAGTGGCTCAAATTCTGATGTGTCTGATGCTCCACGATTTATTAAAACACCCCCTACTCCCAAACCTACCTGTTGAGCGCTACCCCAGAGGTATTTAGCTGTAGCGATCGCTACAGGATCGGGAGTTGTTACCAAATAAGCCATAACGTTGCCCTGATTCAAGGCTGCCGTACCGTCTTCTAGCATTTGCGTAGCGGGATTGTCGGTACTGCCAGTGATGTCATTTGCCGACCAGGTAGTGTTGAAGATGGCGCTGCTGATAGGCTGAACAAAAGGGGAAAGAGTTTTGACAATATCAGACTCGGTAAAAATACCGCGGAAACGGCGGAAATACCAGCTTAGTATTTCGGGCATCCCAAACATTCGTAGAGTATCGATGCCTCCCGTACCGTCATAAACAATTACATCGTATTTACCACTCTGATAATATTCGCGAATGGCGTTGAGGGCTAAAGCCCGATCCATACCTGGAAAAATGCCTAGCTCCTGACCGTATACCTGTTTGAGAATTGGCGATCGCAAATATTGGGCTTCAACTTCTTTGACTTGTTCCCAGCTATTTTCTAGCAAAACAGCAGAGTTTAACTGCATGACGGCAAAGTTAGCGCCAATCTCTTGTGGCTCAGTTGTGGGAGTTGCTCCCAAAGTCAGACCAAAAGCGGGGGTGGGATCTTGTCCCATTAAAAGCACTTTTTTGCCTTCTGTAGCTAGTTTTTTAGCAGTTGCGATCGCGCTGATTGTGCGACCCGTTCCGCCTTTACCTAAAAAGGTGACGATCGAGGACATATTTAAAATTCAGTCTCTTATAGATTTAATTTATTATGACTAGTTTACGGGCTTAATTTCATCCTCAAAAAACCAAGTGGCGCTGCGATCGTCAAATTGAACCACTACGCCAATGCCACTACCGTCAGTCATTTTATAATCCTTGACCGTACCAACTTTTCCCAGCGTTCCTGCAACGTCTCTATTTACGCGATCTTTTATTCTAAAAACTTTTACTTTTTGCCCGATTTCCATTGCTATAAATTTATCCTGAATTATAATGAGCCACCTCACAGTTTAAAGCAAAACCAGCCCTTCTTGACAGTGAACAGTAAACAGCGAACAGTGAACAGTAAATCTTCAACGGACTAGCTGAGTATTGTTACAAAGTTGCCAGGTAACAGCATCGCGCAACGAATGACGGTCAGTAATTAGTAATTCCTTAACATCAGACAGCAGGGGGAACTATTACAATAAATATATAGAATATAGACAAAATAATTTTTAGATAGTATGGCTGCTGCCGTTTTAATCGAAAACTTACAGAAAAGCTACGGTGATGTCCAAGCTGTGAAAGATATTTCCTTCACCGTGCAGCCTGGAGAGATCTTTGGTTTGTTGGGACCAAACGGTGCGGGAAAAACCACCACCATTCGCTGTTTATGCACTTTAGCTAAGCCCAATTCTGGCAAGATTGAGGTAGGAGGGATCGATGCGATCGCTTCTCCCAAAGCTGCGAGGCAACGACTAGGCTATGTGACTCAGGGAGTAGCAATTGACAAGGTGTTAACAGGAAGAGAGCTATTAAAGCTACAGGCAGCACTCTATCACCTGCCCAAAAAGATAATTGGCGATCGCACTCAGCAGCTAATTGAAATATTGGGGCTAGATGAATATGCTAATAAAAAGATAGGCACTTATTCTGGCGGGATTCTCAAGCGTTTAGATCTTGCAGCAGGATTATTACATCAGCCCGAAGTATTGGTTTTAGATGAGCCGACAGTCGGTTTGGATATTGAAAGTCGGATGGTGGTCTGGGAGTTTTTACAAGAGCTACGTTCGGCAGGAACAACCGTACTAATTACCAGTCACTATCTAGAAGAAATCGACGCATTAGCCGATCGTCTGGCAATTATAGACAAGGGGGTGGTAATTGCCGAAGGCAAACCGTCCGAACTGAAGGATAAACTAGGAGGCGATCGCGTTACTTTAAGAATTAGAGAATTTACTAGCGACGATGAAGCAAATAAAGCCAAGCAGATTTTAGAATCTCTATCTTTTGTGGAAGAAGTAATCATCAACGCCGTCCAGGGTAATTCCCTGAATTTAATTGTTAAATCGGGTCAAAGCTCTTTGAGTAAGATCGAACAGTCTCTTGAGGAAGTAGAGCTTCCTACCTTTAGTTTGGCGCAGTCTCGTCCCAGTCTCGATGACGTTTATCTAGCAGCTACAGGACAAACCATCATGGACGCTCAAATAGCAGCTTCTAGCACCAGAGATTTAAAGAAAGAGAAAAAGCAAATGATGAAATGATCGTTGTTAATTAATTCATAAGATCGCTAATTAATCTGCTCGTAGCTATCAGCTATCAGCTTTTCCCTCGTACCTACTACCTAAAAATATGAGTCAATCAATATCTAACAGCAAAATAAGATCGGCATTAGCGCCAAACCCCAGCATTAGCGGGAAAAATACGCAGCAGAGTTCTCTGGGTGATTTTATTCAGGAAACATTAGCTCTAACTAAACGTCTATTTATTCAACTGCAACGTCGCCCATCGAGCTTAATTGCTGGGGTTATCCAACCCTTCATGTGGTTGGTTTTATTTGGCGCGTTGTTTAGCAAAGCACCGTCGGGACTATTTGGTGATGACTTAAGTTACGCCAAGTTTCTCGCCCCAGGAGTAATTGTGTTTACAGCCTTTTCGGGGGCATTGAACGCTGGATTACCGATCATGTTCGATCGCGAATTTGGTTTCTTAAACCGTTTGCTGGTTGCGCCGTTGTCCAGTCGCTACTCGATTGTGGCAGCTTCGACGGTTTATATTATTGCCCTGAGCTTTATTCAGACCGCAGTAATTGTTTTTGCTAGCGCGATTTTGGGTGCGGGATTTCCTGGAATTGCAGGGTTGAGTGCGATCGCTCTAATTGTGTTTCTAATTGTATTAGGAGTTACTGCCTTGAGCCTTGGTTTAGCCTTTGCCCTTCCTGGTCATATCGAACTGCTGGCGGTGATTTTTGTAACTAACTTGCCTCTGCTGTTTGCTAGTACGGCTCTTGCCCCCTTGAGCTTTATGGCTGGCTGGCTACAGGTGATTGCAAGTCTCAATCCCCTGACCTATGCGATCGAGCCGATTCGCTATATCTATGGTCACGCAGACTGGGCGATCGACAGTGTGGTTATGAATACCCCCTGGTTCAATTTTAGTTTTAGTGCTGTTATTCTAGTATTGTTAGCATTTGATGCTCTAATTTTATTTGCAATTCAGCCTCTATTACGCCGTCGTTTTGCCTAGAAATAACTTTAAATTTTTATTGTGAAGGTGTCATCTATGATTAAAAATAATTCTTTAAATCGGGTTGCTTTAAGTTTGGGAGTGGCTTTTACCCTAGTATTTGGGTTTAGTATTTCTGCCCAAGCTCAATCTGGATCTGATAACCAAGGCTATCAGTCAAACGAAAAAGATAATGGGGTATATGGAGATTCCCCATCTGGTTTGAACCCCTTGGACATAATGCATCGCGCCCAGCAGATAAGAGGGCGTAGTGCTACCGAGTTTAGTGAGGAGTCGCAACTTCAAATTAGCAATTCTGCTTCAGATTTTAAACGTTTGCAACAGCAGAGAATTCTCGAACAACAGCAGTCTCAAAAAAGTGGAGTAGAAGCAGTAGAGACGGCTGAATAGGTTGGGAAACAGACAGCTAGTCTTGTTTAGCCAGGTTTGGCGATTCCTGATACATGCAGGATGCGATCGCCAGACCTTTTTTTTGAGCTGATTAGCAGCTTTTGCTTAAGATGATGTTTTAAAAGTATAAAATACCGCTTACAAGCTCCCTAAATGCCCTCCTCGCGCGTTCCCTAGATGAGTGAAACTCATTGGGGTCGTTCGTCAATCCTGAGAGGTTTTGAATCGGATTCCCCAAGCTTGGGGGACAAGCTCTAAAAGGATTAGCTGAGTCTCCGACTTGTTTCGCAACTGCGTTAAGGGCAGAACCTAAAAATAACCTGTATGGGAGATAACTTCTCAAACATCTTCTAACAAGCATCTAGAAACTATTAGTAATGAGTAATTAATGCTTGTTTAACTGTAAAACTATTTAACCGCGAAAATACGACATGCCTGTAGTCAATTCTGTATTCATCTCCAAAGATTTGATAAAGTTCCAAGGATAGCTTTGAGATGTTAACTTTAAACTGAGATTATCTGGATCGTACAGACTCTGCCAAGCTAACAGTTAGGGTCGATACACTTCGTGCTGCCTGATGCCGTGGTCAAACCAGATAATTGAATTACGATTGGACTACTTATTATCCAGGTTCCCTATTTTTTTGCTTTATTTTCTTAGATTCAAAGTTTATATCTCATTTAAATCAGCAATAGAATGCTATTTTTTGTCTCTCACCAAACATGAGATAGCCTAATATTAGTAGTCAATAATAGGCTGAGATTAAATACCCCACTCTTGCTTAATCATTTGTTTGAATAAATTGTCTTTTACCATCATCTGACGCTGAAGTTCGACTACCAATTCTTGCACTTGTTCTTGAGATAACGCTTTGGTTCTGTCGGCAAATTGTCTTAAGTGGAATTTCTGTTCGATTGTTAGTTGCATCTGTTTGCTCATCGCTACATCTAATATTCGTACTGGCTACATAGATACTAGACAAAGCAATTATTATTGATATCTATCTAAAGATTCATAAATTCTAATATTGGCAATTTTCTCCAAAACTAGTTATAGATAATACCAATGTTTTCTAATTTTGCTAGAGCAACTGTAGCTACAGATACTATTTTCTAAAACAGGGTTATTTATTTAGTTTAAAAGACAGATATTTAAGTCAAAGTTTGGAGATATATAGGAGGGTGTTCATACCCACTTCTTACTAGCGATAGATAACAAACAGAGACGTTTTTTTTATCTTGAAGATAACTAAGCGCAAATATATTCGAGGAATAATTAATATGGCAAATCCAGAAAGTAAAGTACCTAGCGAGCATTACGAAGTTCAGTCCGAGCGTAAATACGGCGAATTTGCTACTAAGTTTCAGTTTGGTTCTAATCCTAGTGCCGAAGTTTGGAATGGAAGATTGGCGATGCTCGGTTTCTTAGGCGCAATGGTAGTCGAATTAACTACTGGACAGGGCTTCTTTCACTGGCTCGGTCTAGCATAATTCTAAATTTTCAACTCTTGCATGTTAGCTTTTAACCCTACTTTTGTGGGGTTATTTTTTTATGATGTAATAATTTGGCTCGCAATATGCGTAACGCATCGTTTTTTAAAGAATTAAGCCAGAAAAACCAGCTCGATCGCAACCTAAACTGAGCCAAAATTACCATTCCTGAACCTAAAATCAACAACAGAATTAATCTTGTCTGTCAGCTAATTTCTATCAAATAATGTTGCTTTGTATTGTTGATTCCGCCCAAAGCTTGAATTTGAGCCTTGCCTAAGTGAGTCCGATCGATAAAATTGCCAACTCCTTGTGTTTCTTTACCATCAACCTAATAGCCAGAACCTCGAAAACTGTTAATATCTTCCGACCCAACGCCCTGGAAATATATGAGGACGGGGCGAGAAGTATGAGTACTCCAGCCATTTTTGAGTTTAGGATTGCTACCTTAAAAACGATCGGATTGGCTGACGTTGGTGTTAGTAGTAAGCTTTACTCCTTCCTCAACCGTTAGCAATTAATTTGCTAGGACTTTGGGAGAGTTGTTGTTTAGAGTTAAATAGTAGTTGAGATCGGCAGTAACAACCAAAAGATTTTCTCAATCGCCACCGTTATTTTTTATCCAATCCCGTACTGCAGCTACAGACTCATCAAAATCCTTGAGAGTACTCAGAAGATTATCCAGATCGTTGCCGTGGGCAGACCAGTCAATATCCTCTCTTTCTATCGTCAGCCAGAAGCCATCGGGATCTTTTTTTAGTACTTCTAAAGAGGCTTGGGTCATTTGTTTGAGAGTAGGATTGCGATCGATCTCTTGAGTCACAAAATCTTCAGCAGATTTCCCTTTTAAGCCAGAGGGTGGTCGAATATTAATACCTCCAGTTAGAGAGGTGAGATAGGTACTTTGTCTCGCCCGACTATAATCATCATTAGCTGTTCTTCAGGGAAGATTGCCCCCTGTCTCCGCGCACTATATAAACAAAAAAGGCGATCGCCTACCTCTGGATCTATAGCTGCAAGAGTTTCGCTGGCGTTTGCCCCACGTTCGAGAAAGGTATAGTCGTATTTACCCAGGCGCAGCTTTTCTAATTCTGCCTGAGTAATGTATTTTCATTCGGTTTCGTCTCCGTACCGCTATCGGTTAAATAGTGACCGCCTCCTAAAATAATTGTGGGTTTAGTTTCGTTATCGAAAGTGGCAATATTGCCTTTAGCTTGCTCACCGTCAGCATTAAAGAGGGGGGTTCGTTAAAAGAAAGATCGAAAGTTTTTAAGCGATCGAGATTGAGAGCATCTTTTAGTTGCGGATCGAAACCTTTAATAACGGCTGGACTGGGATTAAATTGAAATTTCGGTCGTATAGCAGCTTTTCCCATATTTGTAATTGAATACGTTCGGTCTAGCTCAAGGACTGCTTACTAAAGCCGAATTAGTCTTGCTTCATGCAATGTAGGTATTCTCCGCTGTAGCGATCGCATAATTCTCTAGATCTTGATAGCTCGTACTCGTACCTTTTCCTTACGTGTAGTAATCATTCAAGGTACGCCCCTCAAAACGAGCTGCTATTGCCAAATTATTGAGGTTGGGGTTTTCTTAAGGAATTTGAGCTATTTATTCTTCTATCTCGGCTTGAATCGCTGCTGCACGTGTCATTTTCCAACCCATGCCGCCACCAATCATCAGGATAACGTTTGCCATTTATCTTTCTAGTTAGCCAACAAAAATGAATTTTAGCTCAATAAACGGTCTTACGCATTATTCAATCTTCTGCATCAAAAAGAGCTAAACAAAATTGAAATCGAGAGTGGTAGAAAGATCCGTTACGCCCAAAACATGAGCCAAACGATCGCCATCATAAAGCACATAAACACCGTCTGAGGCATCTTCAAACGAGTAATCGCTAGCTATGCCAAAAGCTCTCAGGCGATCGCCTGACAACCAGTCAAAATCAACAATCGTCGCAAAACCATTTTGGCTATAATAGGCTTCTAGACTGTCTCCCAGTACAAAAGTATCCGCTCCCGTCCCTCCTGTTAGGCGATCGTATTCTTCCCGACCAGAAGTAAATTCTGTAGGATTTGAACCAACTAAAATATCATCTCCAGAGCCACCGATCAGGATATCGTCCTTGCCTCCACCCGTAAGGCGATCTGACCCAGAACCGCCATCTAAGCGGTTAGCCAAATCATTGCCAATTAAAATATCGTCTCCCGCACTTCCTACCGCATTTTCGATCTCTACTCCCGAAGCAATGGTAAATCCACCATCAACGCGATCGATAGAAGAAACATAGCCCCCAGCATTCGGACCATCTAGAGGAGCTGGACGTAGATCGATAGTTGCATCGATAAAAGTTAGAGGAGTTTGGATCGTATCCTCACCATCAGTATCCCAAATACCTCGATAATGAGTATCCGCAGTATTGCGATCGGTTAAGGTATAGGTGTTGTCACCATCAGCATAGTCAGTATTCGCGCCATAAAGATGCTGTACCGCAGCAATGTCAAATGCCATTGGCGAACCTTGAACCCCCGAACCACCCAAACCGTCGTTATAGGACATCGTTGTCCAAACTCCTTGGTTCAGACCGTCCGTACCAAGAGAGCTTTCAGGAGATAAATTTGCATACAGACCGGGATAGAGATTTGAACCCCCCGCATTATCATGGGGATGAGCCAATCCCAAACCGTGACCGATTTCATGCACCAAAACCAAAAAACCAAGAGAGCCAGGCTTTAAATCCTCAAAATTTCGACCTCCCAATCCCTGCCAGTTAAAGTAGCCTTCTCCTTGACCATTTTCTCCAGGAGGAGTAAACTCACCCAAAATATTTGGTTCAAAGTCACCGCCAAGATTTAGCTTGAAATTGGCGCTATAATTATCATCGGCAACCCGAACAAATTCAATATCGGCAACCTTTTCCCAAGTCGCCAAAGCCTCTTCCATTACCTCAATCTCGCCCTCGTTCCAGTCTCTAGTTTGTTCAAAACGATTTCTCGAATTGAAAGAGTAGGTAATTCTATTGCTAGACCATCTCGCTCCACCCCAGAGGATGCCGTCGATATAGGCGTTTCGAGTGGGCAACTCAGTTGATACTTGGGATCGATCGCGGAGAAAACGGTTTAACATGATACAGCACCTTTTTGTCGCTATATATCATACAATAATTGCCTGTCTGCTTGAAGAAATATCGATCTTTAGCTCAAATTTTAGAAGAGAAGCTAGCTAACTTTAATCAAAGATGAAGAGCGTCTTAGGTCGGCTAAATTAACGTTACCCGTACAGAATAAAACGGTTTTTAGCTCGGCAATGAGCAATTCAATCAGCTCATCAACTGCTGCTTCTGACTCTGACGCTGCCTGCAAAAAAGGAAAGGCTAAACCACCTAGATCTGCCCCTAAAGCGATCGCTTTGGCTACTTCTAGACCGTTTCTCAGTCCTCCCGAAGCAATTAGAGGTAGTTCTGGATACGCCGATCTTATTTGAACGATACAGTCGGCAGTAGCAATTCCCCAGTCGGCAAACGTTTTTCCTAGTCGCCTCTGGAGGTTATTCTCGGCTCTTTCTCCCTCAACTTTTGCCCAGGACGTTCCCCCCGCACCAGCTACATCGATCGCACTGATACCAACCTCAATCAGTTTAGCTGCCATTTCAACCGAAATACCGTTCCCTACTTCCTTGACGATTACAGGTATATCTATCTGCTGACAAAGCTGCTGAATTTTATTTAATAAACCCCTAAAATTTGTATCTCCATGAGGCTGAATGCATTCTTGAAGAGGATTTAAATGCAGGATCAGAGCGTCCGCCCGCAAGATATCGACGACGCGCAAACACTGTTCTAGACCATAGGTATAGTTAAGCTGAACTGCTCCTAAATTAGCCAGCAATATAGCATCGGGAGCAAGCGATCGCATAGCAAAAGTATGTGCTACCTTGGGGTTTTCGACGGCGATACGTTGTGAACCTACCCCCATTGCCAAACCGTGTTTTTGAGCGGCGATCGCCAGACGAGAATTAATCATTTTTGCCTGTTCTGTTCCCCCTGTCATAGAAGAGATTAACAAAGGGGCATTTAATTTCTTGTTGAGAAACTGCGTACTGAGATCTATTTCCTCAAGGTTCAATTCTGGTAAACAGGAATGATTAAAACGATACTTATCTAAACCATTAGTAAGCTGACTAAACTGTACGTCATCCTCTAGACAAATACGCAGATGGTCGGCTTTTCTTGTTTGCGTATTGGTCATTGATGTCTACTCCTTGAATATATCAGCTTAAATTTTGCAAACTTAATCTCTATGTCTGCTCAATATCGTAAATTAATTTCTGGAATATCTGAACCAAAGCCCAAAAAATGAGGCGAACTGTAACAATTCACCTCAGATATGATACACGCGCTTAAAACCCAGAAATTGGGCTAAAAACAGACGAAGCGGTAATTATCTTCTTTTGATGTTTTTAGCCATATTGCGGAACATATCCATGCTGTTATCAGCAGGGCGACGTTTTTCTGCTGATGGCTTAGGCGCATCAAAGCTAGACTGCGGCATAGGAGCAGCTTCTGGAGATGGTGTAACTTGTTCTCCTTGATTCACTGCCGAGCCACCAGTAACACTAGGCTGAGACATGGTGCTAGGAGCGGGGTTGAAAACTGTATTTACAGTAGTATTTTGATTGGTGTTGCTGCCTTTATAAAGGTTGTTTCTATCTTCTACAGAAGAAACTTCATTTTCAAGCGCAAATCCATCTTTGTTTTTTAGAGTCTTAGGAAAAGTTCTTCTAGTTCTTTTACTAGTTCTCATATAGTCGATGTCGCCCATAGTCATTGCGTCATCAGGACTCAAGAAAAAATCTTTATCTCCCATTTGTTTTGTCTCCTTTATTATTGATGCTATTTAACGGTGATGATAATTGTTTGAGGTTAAGAACCCTAAGTGTTGAGTTAAGGAAAGTAACCAAAAGTGAATTATATTTAAGTATTATTTTACACATAAGTAACCGTAATAGTCAACGAAATTGCGGATTGGGTTTAGTAATAAAGATCGCAACGATCTAGTCATAAATACTTATTTGCTATTTATTGGCTATGTAACTCTTAAAAAATAGTCAAATTAAGCTAGAGATCGGCGAATCTGCTGTTTAACTAAAGGAGTAGTCATTAACTTTGGAGTAATTTCATGAGCAAACTACGTAATATTCTTTTAGGTGCGGGTGTCGCAGCAGTAGGTGCAATTGGCACAAAAAAAGCAGTTGACTATCTCCGCAACCGCGATGAGGAGGAAGTTGTAGCCGAAACCGAAGGTGATGTGGAATCAGTAGAAGCTGACGAAGTGGCTTATGCTACTGTCGAACCCGACTCGGTACAGGGCTTTTTAGACAAGAGTTTTGGCAGTCCTGGGCGCTATGTTCCTACAAGATCGCCCAAGGTGTTTGAATACCAAGACGAACAGTACATGGTTATTTGGGCAGAGGATACTGAAAAAGATAAAAATCAAATGATGGCGTTTAAGTATACCGATGCAGGTCGTCAGATGGTGGCAAGCGTTGGCTATACAGGGGACGCAACGGACTATAATCTAAGTCTCGACGATACTGATTTTGCGATCGAAGTAAATGGCGAAAAGCTGGTGAGCGGTCAGGGTGAAACTGATGGCGCAGAGGTCGTAGATTTCGTCCTAGCTTAGTTTAATAGCGGTAGTGGAGAGATGACTGCACTACCGTGTTCGGGTCTTTAACTTCCTAATGCACCACGCTTTTTCTTTTTTGATACTGCTGAATGATTCGCTGAGAAATAGCTGAAGGCATACGCTTAATGCCAGAAGTGATTTGCATCGTATGACCTGCTGGTTTGACAATATTTAGAAAATCTAGGATACGATTGATTTCGCCTGGAGCATCATCAAGAATATCCTCATAAACCACCAGTAAAGGTTCTACCTTATGGTTAGCTAAAACTCTTTTCAAACGGTCTTCTTGCTGCTTAATAAAAATAACCTTTTGCTCTACGTTATCGAGCAATTCATCATTAATTTCAATGCTATCTAACTGCGATTGATAGCTAGCTTTTTTGGCATTATTATGAATATGCCAGACTTCGGTTGTTTGAGCTAGAACTAAAGAAACTGCTTGGGCAACTTTATCTTTGCGTATCAATAAAATAAAGCGATCGATCGCTTTGAAAACTTCTTTAAAATCTGGTTTTGCCTGTCGCAGTTCAAATAAGAAATGGGAAATTAGTTTTGTGCCAAATACGCTATTGCTGGTAGTGCGATGCTCCATTAAATTGCCCAAGAGATTTAGATAGTCAAAACTGCAGTTAAGCGATAGCTCTTGAGTTGCTAATCTGATATGTTCGGAAGGATGTCCTGCGATCGCCGTAGAGTCTAGCAAATCGCAAAGATAGGTAGAACCAGAGCGAGGGGGAGTCAAAATAGCGTAGGATGTTTTGGGCTTTTGAGGATTTTGAGAGCTAGGCTGCAATAGTTGTCGATCGCACAATCGATTTACAAATATATCTGCAAACAATCTCAAAGTAATGGGGTGAGCAATATTCTCTAGCTGCTGCTTGACGGTAGAGAACAAAAAATTTTCATCCTTTAGAGATACTACTACTATTGCTTGATAGAGATTTATTTGAGGAATGCTATTTAGATCGGTGACTGCTTTGTCGGGTAAATTATAGTAGTAATTATCGTCCTTAGTTTCTAATTGACTAAAAAACTTTTTTATATATTCTAAAGGTGCAGAATCTCCGACAAAAAATAGCCTAGGTTGTGATGATAGCAGCTTTAAAAATTGCGTCTCTTCAATAGCTTGAAATATTTGAGCTGATTCCATATTTATATGGTGGGTAATATATGGTGGGACTTTTTTTTGCGCGAGCGACAATGTACCTGCTTATCGAAATTTATAATTTTACTAAATTATCAAGTTATCAATAAACCTTTTATCAATTAATCGATCTCCAAAGCAATTTTTAGCCTCATAAAGCTAACTTATTTTTCGCAACAAATCAACTATTCTAAGTTGAAACCAAGTTCAAATCCAAATTATTGTAATTTAAATCACTTACTTTGCCTAGCATTACATTGTGAAGAATATCTATAACTGAGCTACAATCGGCTGCAGGAATGCAGTTAACGGCGAAATATCTCATGGTTGGTTATTTAGTTTTTCTTACAATCTATATCGGATTATATGCTTTGTTTGCCTTGGGTTTAAACCTTCAGTGGGGTTATGCAGGTCTAATTAACTTTGGTCATGTGGCATTTATGACCGTAGGAGCATATACAACAGTTATTCTTAGTTCTCAGGGTGTACCTTTGATTTTAGCCGTGATAGCGGGAATTGCGATCGCTGCTTTGTTGGGATTGTCGATCGGCATGTCTACCCTCAGACTGCGAGAAGACTATTTAGCGATCGTCACTATCGGGGTTTCAGAAATGTTGCGTCTAGTGGCGCTTAACGAACAGTGGTTGACAAAAGGATCTTTTGGAATACGTGGTTTCCCCCTACCCTTTGAGAGATTCGATCCCAATTTGGTGCAGAAATATTTTTTAATTGCCCTACTAACCCTTCTAGCTATCTTTGCAGCTTGGCAACTTTTGCTGGGATTGCGATCGCAGTGGCGAGAGGGAAAAGAAATCCAGGGCAAAAGCTATCAGCCAACTAAGATCTGGAGTTTGACTATCTGGGGTATTATCGGCTTGGGAGTAATTCTAACTATCTATATCAACGGTTGCGCTGCGCTACTAGACTACAATTACAAAGCTGGTTTAATGCTGCTGGTGTTGTTTACCGTTGCCTTTGCCTATTGGGGTTTGGAGCTATTGGCAAAATCGCCTTGGGGTCGAGTATTGAAGGCAATTCGCGAAGACGAAGAAATTGCTACCGCCTTGGGGAAAAATGTTTTCTGGTATAAGCTACAGGCATTTATGCTTGGTGGGGCGATCGCTGGGGTAGCAGGAGCTTTCTATGCTTGGCAGTTAACCACTATCTATCCGAGTAATTTCCAAACCCTAATTACCTTCAACGTTTGGACGATGGTAGTTTTGGGTGGTGCGGGAAAAAACCCAGGGGCATTGCTCGGCGCGATTATCTTTTGGGCTTATGATGCCTTGACTCGCTTTTATTTGCCTAAATTAGGCTGGTTTGATAGCTCATCCGAAGGTGCTTTTCGGGTAATGGTTATCGGTCTAATTCTGATGATCCTGATGGTCTGGCGACCTCAAGGAATTTTGGGCAAGAAAGAAGAATTGACTTTGGGTAGGTAATTAGCGATCTCCTAAAACCAAAAGTTAACTAAGTCTGGGGTTCTTCAACTCCATTGATATTGCGCACTAAATTACGACATCCCGCACAGTCACATCCATAAAGGGAAATTGCCTTATCTCCCTCTCGATCTAATTTCGCTGCGGTTTCTGCATCGTATTCATTACAGCTACAGTCAGCAAAAGGATAGTCGGTTTCGCTAGCAGGAATTTTAGCCGTCCGATCTGCCAATTCAGGAGCGGTAAAAACAAACTCTTTAGCAGCAGCAGAGTCGGCGTTGAGTAAAGATAAGGCAACAGATCCAGAACAGCCTAGAATAGTCAGTAATTTTTTGTTCATTGGTTGTAACTCTTAAATTAAAAATCAATTATATCCCAAGCATTTTAAAAGCCAAAAGCAAAAAACTAGTCAACTATAAGCAAGTTAATTCATATTAGACGGTTATTGTTAAATGCTCGGATGATATGATGTGCGGTTGATTATGTTATATCGAGCGATCGCCGTGTCGAAACAGTTTAAATTATTTGAAGCTAAATCTGCCTACCGAGTCGAGCAGCCAAAGCAGTCAATGAGCCAAGAGGCTTTGGTCGAGTGGAAAAAGCGTATCTTCCTCGATCAGCAGCGAGCCTTAGCCACGAAGCCACCCCAACAAACTAGTCTTTTCGATCCACCCAAGAGTCACTGCGATTATGAGACGATTAATCCGTTTCAGCTAAAACTACATTCTTCGACTTTTTATCGCTCGAACGAACACGGAGAAAGAATCTGTATCTATTTTATTATCGATAATGCTGTCCCGCTTCTGCTTTATGTGGGGGAGACAATGCAAACCGCCAAGCAGAGATGGAATGGAGTCCATGACTGCCGCGACTACATTATGAACTATGTCGAGCTGCATCGTAAGTATGGCATGGAAGTGAAAATATGTAGCGCTTTTTGGTACGACACCCCAGAAAATCGGACGGCAAGACTACAGCTCGAACGAAAATTAATTTTACGCTGGCAGTCGCCATTTAATAAAGAGAATTGGCGCAAGTATGGTCAGCCATTTGGGAAAATTTAGGCGCTTACCCGATCGATTACCTGAGACTGAACCTGCTGATATTTGGACAGAACCGAGTTTTGTTCGTAATCTATTTCCCAGTTTGAGCCAAACTGTCTTAACGCCATTAGAAGACCGATCTCGCTAGCAGAATTGGTTGCATGGAGATGGGCGCTAAGGGGATCTTTAAAGAAAAAGATTGCTGCAATACGGTGTTCGGAAATCATCTCGCCAATCGCCCGATCCCCAATCAATTCAAAATTGCTGCATAAGGTAAAGAGATAAGTCTAGTTACAAATTTTCCTGACTCAAATTTTCTCCCGTTAAGAATCAGATTGCAGTACAAATTATTGCGGATTCATCTGCTTTAATTAAAGTTATCGATCGCGGTATCGGTGTAAAGCCCGAACTGCGCCAGCAAATATTTGAGTCTTATAACAGAGAATATATTAATGGAGTATCTCAAATTGGTCTAGGCTTAAGCTTTTGCAAAATGGTAATTGAAGCTCATCAAGGCAAAATTTGGGTAGAAGACAATCATCCATGCGGAGCGGTTTTTAATCTGGAGTTGGATCGTAAATAATATTTAGCCGTCTTGGCGATCGCAAATATCTCCTGAGACATTTTGCTCTGCTTAATGGGGTTGTTAGCAGCACTACAATAGCTCTAGAACAGCTAGAAATCAATTTTAAAAATTACTGGCTCAAAATTTAAAGACTCTTTATTCGGGCTTTGGGCTTTTATTCAGATGATTATAGAAGCATCAAAATGTTACCTGATGAACATTTTGGATCTACCGATTTAATATGTATAATCTGAATTAACATTGTTTAAATTACGCAGTTTTAGCATTATCAAACTATATACAATTAAAATCAAAATAATATTAAAGTATTGAAAAACTAATCTCGTTACTCACATTGTATTTAGGTTCTAATTATTTTAATTTGCTGTGTTTTATGAGGTTGATAGCCGATCGCTAATTAATTCTCACTACCTAAGTAAATCGGATAAAAAGAGCGAATACGATCGCCTCTGGTAGCATCAGCTTTTATATTACGATAGAGAGCTAAATTATAGTTTGCGCCGTTGATAGTAATAGATCGCCTTTCATCCTGAAATTTGTAGTTTGCCAAGCTTTCATAAAAGGCAACCGTACCCATGGCGATTTCACATTCTGGACTAGTTCCAATAAAAAAGCAGCCTCTTTTCTTGAATAGCTCGATCGGCAAATTACTTCGCTTATCCAAATCTTGCCAGCGCATCTGTACCGTTACTACATAAGGATTATCTATACCGAGGTTGCCTTCTAGGGTGTAATTATGTCCCAGATAGTTGGCTTTGTTTTGCTGTTCGTCCAAATAAAACTTAATCCAGGAATGATAGCCAGATATCCCACCAAAAATTCTGCGATCGCTAATTGAATAGTCATATTTACCCTCACCGACAAAAATGTGTTCGAAGGCGGAGGTGTCTCTGACAGGAAAGTCGCCGAAATAATTGGTATATAAGCTAAACCAAATCTGTTTTAACTCAGTTTTAAAAGTATCCCAGTCGAGATTGAGCTGTAGCTGCTGTTTTAAATATTGATAGGCAATCTCGATCGCCTCTGTCTGAAAAATGTCGTCAACAAAGCGATCGATCTCTGCTTTTTCGGCTCTAGTAACGATCTCCGATCTTTGATTGTCAAATACATAATTATCCAGCAGTTCAAACAAACTTTGATAGGTAGGACTCTTGTCGAGCTTCTCTCGATCTACATAATAAAAAAGCGGATGTTTAGCTAAGTCTAAATCCGCTCTCCCAAATGCTTTAACCTGCTCGTCCAATAGAATATCGGCATTCGGATCTAACCATCCTCCCGTACTAGATCGTGGGCTGACTGAGAACTTATGGCGATCGCTATTCCAAATCTGCTGATAAATATTACTCACAGTTCAAACTATACATGGCGACATCTAAGCCATGATAAATTATCTTCTTTTCTAGCTTCATTCCTAGCTTAGTCGCTACTCGAATCGAGCGCTGATTTTCCGTTTCAATCAGGCAAATAAAACGCTGAAAGTTAAATCTTTCCCGACCATACTCAATTACAGCTTTTCCCGCTTCTGTTGCTAGTCCCTGTCCCCAATATTTATGGGCTAATCGATAACCAACCTCTACTTCTTTGCGCTGTTCGATGGACTGAATAAAAAAGCCACTGTAGCCAATCATTTCTTGGTTCTGCTTGTGTACCAGGGCATATAAACCAAAGCCATATTCCAGATAAGACAGCAATCTTTGTTCGATAAACTGTTTAATCTGTCGGTGATTATGGACTCCAATAATTGAATATCGCATCACCTCTTCATCCCCCAAAATTGGCATTAAAGCAGGAGCATCGAGGGAAGTAATGTACCGTAGCGTTAAGTTCGGGGTTTCGATAATCTGCATTTGTTACAGCTCAATATCAGGTCAGGGTTCCCGCCGTAAAACGACGACAAAGGACTCGTCCGCATGTGTTGCCTGACCATTGGTAAAACTAATGCTATCAGCAGATCGGCATTATCCTAGAAAACTTAACCTAGATTTCTTAAAATTCAATGATTCACTAAAAATGATGGCTAGACTATTTATTATCATTTTTGCCGATAGCAGCGTGAAAAGAATCGATTTTTGAGTTTACTAATTTAAGCTATTGAACGGTTTTACGACCGAATATAACGATCGCATTTCCACTCCCAAAGTCCCAAAGTCCTTACTCGTCATTTACCGACTCGCGATCGACATTTTTACTGGGAGGAATACCTTCCATACTAATAATTCCCTGAATAACGGAACCAACTATCGGCGCTGCTACTGTAGATCCATAAGTATGTTCTCCTTGAGGTTCATCAACTACCGCTAAAACCGCGTAACGCGGAGCTTCTACGGGAAAAATGCCCACAAAGCTAGTGATCTTAGCAGTTTCGTCATATCCTCCTTCGTCGATCGCCTTTTGGGAAGTTCCAGTTTTACCTGCAATACGATAGCCAGGGATTTTTGCTGCAGAGCCACTGCCGTCTTCTACAACTACTTCCATCATTTCTAAAACAGTGGCGGCAGTTTTGGGTGAAAATATTTGCTTGCTGTTAGGAGGCTGAAAATAGTGCAGATAGCCTTTATAGTCCGATAGACCTCGAACTACGTGGGGAGTAATTAATTTCCCTTTGTTTGCCAAGGCTGCATGAATCTGAATTAACTTGAGGGGCGTGAGAGAAAAACCCTGACCAAAAGCCGCAGTTGCTGGTTCGATCTTCCTAACCGTAAATTCGACTTCGTTTTTGAGTCTACCCGTGGTGTAGCCAGGAATATCAAACTCTACCTTATCCTCCACACCCAATTTCTGAAGATCGTGATAATAATCTAGAGGTTCCATTCGACGCATAACTTTAATCATGCCCACGTTGCTCGAATACTTGAGGATTTCTGGTAAAGTCAGTTCCCCCCGCGCACCCTTTGTAACAAAATCGTGGTTACGCACTAGGGCATCTTCGATCTGAATTTCCCCCGTGTCGTCAAAAGTATCGTCAGGAGAAATAACTCCCGCATCCAAGGCAATAGCAATATTAATCGGCTTAAAGGTCGAACCAGGTTCATAAAGATCGGTGATCGCCCAATTTTTAAACAGTTCGATCCCGTATTTATAGTAGGTGTTGGGGTCGTAGGTAGGCTCGGATACCAAAGCTGCGATCGCGCCATCGCGAACATCCATCACAATTACCGTACCTCTCTTTGCCTTATACTGCTCCATTTGCGCTTTTAAGGCATTTCGGGCAATCTGCTGCAGTCGGAGGTCGATAGTTAGCTGCAAACGCAGATCGTCATAGTTAAATAGCTGTTGCGATCGCTTTAAGCCGCCTGGATGAAACACGGATTTAGAATTCTCAAAGCTACGCTTCATTTTCCAGCTAATCGGTCTTCTTTCTAAAAGCTGATTTTGGGTATATTCCACTCCCGCTTGGGGACTACGGCTACTATCGCGGTTTACATAGCCTGTTACCTCCGCTGCCATTTCTTTGTGGGGATAAAAGCGGGTGTAGTTTTGCTTCAGATCCAAACCATCGATCTGCAGGTTGGTGATTTTCTCTTTGACAGATTCGGGCAAATTTCCTGAAAGACGGATACCCCATTCTTGCCTGGCAAAAATGGCCAATAGCTCATCTTTAGTCTTAGTACCCAAGATTTCGGCTAGCTGCTCGGCAATTTCCTCTGCTGGTACGGGTTCAGAATTGCGTTTAAATAGATGGGGGTGAATATAAAGAGTGTAGGTAATGCGATCGGTAGCTAAGATATTTTGCTGGCGATCGACAATCTGACGACGGGGAATATAAAACTTGAGTCGGGTAGTTTGCTGATCGTTGGCTATCTGCGTTAATCTCTTGCCTTTAGGTGCTTGTTCGTACTTAACTACGGGATTAACTATCTGCAGATAATACAGTTTTGCTCCCAGACCAAATGCCCCAAATATTAATACACTCCAGACCACAAACAGCCTGGCGATCGCCGTTCCAGAACGGGCAGAAACGCCGAATTCAGGCTGGCTGAGCTTTCTTCGGTCGGAAGCGATCGCTCGATTGAGATGACGATTAGGATTAGACTTACGACTGTGCTGTTGCCGTCGTTGAGTTTGCTTGGCTGGACTATTGCGCTTTAACTTGAGAGGAAGTTTAAACTTAGACTTGGACATATTTGAGTTTCTAAGCCGTCTGATATTTAAAATTAGTCGCTGATACTTTTTGGCTATCTAAATAATTTACTTAAATCAGCTATCTCAGTAATTTCATGCAAATATAGCTGTATAAAAAAAGGCTATTCTTAACTTGACCGTGAGTATATTTAGTAAATAGAAAGAGGCAAAAATTGATGTTAACGAATAACTCTAAAAAACTCAAATGTTTTTGCTTTAATATCCCCAAGTATTATGTTTCAAGTCTGCTGCTTTGACTTGAGTAGAATCGATCTGAGACGGTTTGTTATGCTTGATTCGAGCGGGACGAATAAAGACCGCCGATTCAGGCTTGGATATGCCTAAGCGGTCGTCTTGAGAGGCTTCTTGGGCAATCTGATATTTTATAGTTTCGTTGATAGCAACTAGCTGACGCTCCTGTAGCTGAAGATCTTCCAAATGCCGATACTCCTGACTCCAAAGCTTTGGGATGTGTACCGTTGAAGCATAAAGGCAGATGCTAGAAGCCATAGTGGCGATCGCTACGGCAAATGAGCTTTTCTGTATCTGGGACAGGGTTTTTAGATTTTTCGGTAAGGTATTAGCAGAGCGAAAAGCTTTTGATTTTACAACTGAGCTTTTTCTAACCTGAGGTTTAGCTGTTGTAGGGCGATCGACAACTGGATTTGTCTGAGGTTGAGAATTGTAATAATCAGAATCAAAATCTGGCTGGCGTAGGGCAGACATCTATCAATCTCCGTATATTTCAAAGGAACTATTGGGCGGATTCTAACTCATTTTTTTTTAAATGATAAGAGTATATATACGAGTTAATAGTTGATTGTTAAATTGCGAAAGATAGTATTTAAAATTATTAATTTTTCTTTTATTTTTTGAGATCGATAACATATTCTGATTTTCTCGTTCGATCTAAAAAAATATATATCTTTGTCCAATCGTTGCTCTACAATCGTTTTTCCAGCAAAATATCTAAATTTCAACCTCAACATTAATCTCAGACACAATGCAAATAGTAATTATTGGTGCGGGTCCAACAGGCGCAGTATTAGCCTTGATGCTGGTCAAAAAAGGTGTTCGGGTGAAGCTAATTGAGGCGACTCGCGATTTTAAACGGCAGTTTCGGGGAGAAGGATTAATGCCCAGTGGTTTAGATGCTTTAGAGCAAATGGGCTTACTCTCACTATTAGCGGATCTGCCTCATCAAACCATAGATGCCTGGGATTTTTTATTATCCGCTCGCAGTCTTTTTAAAGTAGTTGAACCATTAAAAAAACAAGGAAGACACTGCACGACAGTTTCTCAACCTCATCTACTAGAGGCAATTATTCAGCAGGCTCAAACCTATCCGCAGTTTGAATTTATGCCAGGGGAAGCAGTACAAGATATCTTATCAATAGATAATCGCGTGGCTGGAGTCAAACTAAATTCGGGAATAGAGGTTCAGGCAGATTTGGTCATCGCTGCGGATGGACGCAATTCTATTATTCGCAAAAAAGCAGACATCGATTTAACGAAGCTGCAAAACAGTATTAATATTCTCTGGTTCAAACTCGATTCAGGGGAATTTCTGCAAACACCAAACGTATTTTATTCCATCATTAAAGACAGAGATGCCTTTGGTTTATTTAGATCCTCTTCAGGTCAATTCCATATTGGCTGGGGACTCCATGCGGATGATAACTACGATTGGCAAGCCGTTGATTGGGCAGAGAAGCTAGCAGCCACTTCTCCCCCTTGGTTAGCAGCACATATCCAGAAACATCGAGATAGCCTAACCCCGCCCCTACAGTTATCGGTAATAGTCGGCAGATGCGATCGCTGGTCGAAACCTGGTTTACTATTGCTCGGTGATGCAGTCCATCCCTTGTCTCCCATCCGCGCTCAGGGCATCAATATGGCATTTCGTGACGCGATTGTCGCAGCAAACCATCTAGTACCTATTTTGAGCAGTAAGGAAGCTAATCACGAGCAAATTGATGGTGTGTTGCCTCTAGTTCAGCAAGAAAGAGAGCCAGAGATTAGGCGGATTCAGCAGCTACAGGCTCAAGAAATGGGTCAGGCTGAATTACTGCATAACAGTGCTTTTGTTCGCTGGGGTGCGAGGACATTCGCACCAATTATTCGCCCTGGTATTAAGTATTCCTGGTTGAGAAGACAAAAACAGATGCGTCAGGGAGTTACTAAAGTCGAACTAACTATTTAGTTTTAGAGCGATCGTCTTAAATTGATGTCAGTCGTTGAAGGTATCGGTTGATAGAGAATTTCTAAATAACTCTAGCTTTCGGTCGATAGACATAATTCAGTTTGCCCTCCACGATCGCCAAAATACCAAGGTCAGAAAATCTATTCTCTCTCGCGTCCAGATCCTATTTCGCTAAACTTCAGGGCTGCGATCTGAGCTTCTGCTTTACTTAAAGACTCGTACCATTCCCTTTCTGGATCGCTATCGGCGACTATCCCCGCTCCAACCTGTCCGTACACTTCTGCCTTATCCTCACTGGATTTAACATACAGCAGGGTACGAATCAAAATATTCAGATCCAAATTGCCACGGCGATCGAGATAGCCACAAGAACCATAAAACAGACTACGCCGCACTGGTTCTAGGGTTTCAATCAGTTCCATACACCGTACTTTAGGACAGCCTGTAATTGTACCTCCAGGGAAAGTTCCTCGAATTAAATCTATGGCATCACAATCGCGCTGCAAAATTCCCTTGACGTTACTAACCAGGTGCATCACGTGACTATAGCGTTCGATAACTAATAGCTCATCTACCTCCACCGAACCCCACTCGCATACTCGACCCAGATCGTTGCGTTCTAGATCTACAAGCATAATATGTTCGGCTCTTTCTTTGGTGTCACCCAGCAATTCCGCTGCCAAGACGCGATCGCTCTGTGGATCTTTGCCTCTAGGTCTTGTCCCTGCAATCGGTCTGGTTTGGGCTATATTCCCCTCTAGCTGCACTAAACGTTCGGGAGAGCAGCTAATCAGGTCTCCCCAAGGCGATCGCCAATAGCTAGCAAAGGGAGAGGGATTGATTGCCTGTAACTGTTGATAGATCGACCAGCTATCCCTAGTAGTTTCCGCTTTAAATCTTAAAGATAAATTAGTCTGAAATATATCTCCCGCCTGAATATGCTCTTTTGCACGCCTGACGGAGTTTTGATATTCTGCTTGACTTGTCAAAAAGGTAATGTCTGCAGTCTGAGAATTATTTTGCTGTATATCTTCCTGAAAATCAGCTAGCTTAGCTGACATGACCTCTAACTGAAACTCTTCCGTAGCAGCTAGCCATAAAGTTTCTGCAACCCGATCCAAAACTGCAAAGCATTCTGGTTCGTACCAATAGGCAACTGGAAAGGGCAAAGTATCGGGGTTTAGTTCGGGTAGTTTCTCAATTTCCCAGGCAAGATCGTAACCCAGCCAGCCCAGCCAACCGCCAGTAAAGGGTAAATGAGCCACTTCAGCACGATCGCATTCGCTAGAATTAGTTGCCAACCGCGATCGCAAACAAGGCAATATTTCACCAGTTCTAGGAGTCCATAGCTGCGGTTTTCCCGCCAGTCTTCGAGGCGCACCAGCACAGATAGAATAGCGAGATAGCTGGGGCTGTTCTGAGTCAGCGGTTATTCCTGGACTTTCGAGTAGAGTTGCAATCTCTTCATTAATAAACAGGGCTGCAAATATTTCCGAACCAGAACGATTATTTAAAGCTTGCGATCGCCATTGCCAGGGCTTAAGAGGCGAAGTCACTGATTCGATAGGCATGAATGAGAATTGGTTTGCGTAGCGATCGATAATATTGCTTTAGTTTCTCACAAATACAGATACCTAAAATCAATAATCAAAAAGCCCCTCCCACAAACCAGCGCGCACACCAGAAAGGAATCAAAATTCCCAAAGCCAGCCAGTCTCGCCAGCGCAGCTTGAGTTGATGCCATTGAACTCGATGTTCGTTAGGAGTGGTAAAACCCCGCACATCCATCGCCGTGGCAATTTGCTCGGCTCGAAGCAATAAATTTTCCAGCAGCTTCTCGGAAACTATCAGCCACAGTTGTACGCTACGTCTTATCCCCAGCTTTTTCCAGTCGATCGCTCTAGTACGAATTGAACGCACTAAATTTTGCACTTCTTCTAATACAAGGGGAATAAACCGCAGAGAGAGAGTCAAAGTCAGAGTTATTTCGCTAATCGGCACGTTTAAACGACGTAGAGGACTCATCAGATCTTCTAAGCCTGCGGTAATTTCTTCGGGAGCGGTAGTTAAAAGATAGAGACTCGTACTATAAATCAGGGTAAAAATCAGAGTGGAGATTCGGATTGCAATATCTAAGGAACGACGAGTAACCGTCAAGCGAGGTAGGAACGCAAATTTAGGCTGGTCGAAGTAGACGTATCGATAGCTAGAAGCATGGGGTAGTTTCGATTTACACTCAGAGGGCAGAGAAACTGTCGCAGGAGATCGATCGTCCACAGCCGTTTCTTGAGTATCCAGACAAAAAGCTGGGGTTCGAGGTTGATGTTCGACAGAGAGGGTATCGGGCGCAACACTGGCAAATAAAAATAAAAAGGTGCAGAGTAGCAATAGCCAGCCAATCTGCTTGCTCCAAACGCGAAAGGGAATTCTCGCAGCAACGGTTAACAGAATTAATGAAGCTGCTAAAGCCAAACGCCACCAGGGATTGCCCAGAACGGGAGCGATTAAAAAAGTCATCAGCCAGGCAAACTTGACCCTAGGATCTACTTTATGTAGCCAAGTTACAGGCTGTTCCAAATATGAACCAATAGGAAGCGATCGCAATAAATCCATATTGTTTAAAAAATGAAAAGAGATTTAGAGCCAAACGCTAGGGGAATCGCCATATTTAAATTACTGGTTTCTCTGACGACGAATCTCTTTAGTTGCTGCTTCATGCTCGCTCAAAGTTTTGCTAAAGACATGCGTACCATCATAACGCGCCACAAAAAATAGATACTCGGTGCTGTCGGGATTTAAGGTTGCTTTGAGACTAGCAATACCAGGAGAAGCAATTGGCGTGGGGGTTATACCCGTGTTTAGATAGGTATTGTAGGGGTTTGGAGTTCCTACTTGAGAGTAGGTTAAAGGTTGGTCTGCGGTCTGTCTAATGCCCAAACCGTATTCAACCGTGGGGTCGGATTCTAGACGCATTCCCCGATTGAGTCTGGCGGTAAAAACCCCTGCAATCAGAGTCCGCTCATCGCCAATTACAGCTTCTTTTTCTACAATACTGCTCAGGCTTACCCATTCTAATAAATTCATCTCAGGTTTTGCTGCTTCGTATACGGGTAAGGCAATCTGTTCGAAACGAGACAGCATCGTTCTAATAATTAGCTGAGGATCGCTGGTTGAGTCGCTAGATATTTTGTAAGTATCGGGATATAAAAAACCTTCTAAGATAGGCAGATCTTTAGGCAACCAGGGAAATTCTTCGTAGGGAATCTGGGTTACAGCCGCTTCAAATTCCTCGGCGCTAAAGTAACCCTGAGCTTCAAAATACTCTCCCATCTGCATGGTTGACCAGCCTTCGGGAACAGTGAAGTTGACCTGCGCGATCTTGCCATCCCAAATCTTGCCAGCAATATCGCTCAAAGATTCGGTAGGAGAAACTTGATAAGTGCCAGCCTTAAATCCTCCTGATGAGTCTGTTGCCTGCTTGAGCTTCGTCCAAATCTTCCAGCCATTTAAAGATTTTACTAAACCCGCATCCGCTAATTTCGCACCAATTTGGTTGCCAGATACACCAGGTTCGACCGTAAACTGAACCTCCGACTTGCCCTCTCCTTTTGCCCCTACAGGAGCAGCTAAACCATTCCAGCCAGCCCAACAAAGCAGAGCAGCTAAAGCGATCGCTGCGGGAACGAGCTTTTTAACGAGACTCCGATCGGCTCGATCGCGAGAGAGTTGCTTTTTACCGCGCTTTTTTTGCATGGTTATCTTAAATGCAGTTATATAAATCGTCAAATATTAGCTTCTAAAGACAAAGCTGGGTTTTATCTTACCCTGGTTTTTTATAACTGTCCGTTCTCAACCAAACTGACATCAAAAATACACAAAAGCGATTGGTTCTGACTTAAAACTATTCTTCCGACAACAATTCCTCTAGAATTGGCAGCAAGTTTTCTTGATCTGGAGAAACCAATTCGAGACGATTTTCTGCATCATATCGCGCAAAAAACAGCAGAGGGGTCAAGGGAGTATAAATGCCGTATTTCTGTTCGGCGTGAAAGAAATAACACAAAGACTGTAATTCCTCGTCTATTTCTTCTTCTTCCCCACTATCGAGGGTCAAAACCTGCTCATCATCAATGGGAGGTAATTCTCCTATTGCGGTCAAAGTATAGGCAGTGTGATGTAAGGAAAGATTTTGCTCGGCTAGAACCGCTTTAGCGTTATCAAAAATTTCGGCGATCGCTTCTTCATCATCCAGCATTGCTGCCTCTAATTCATCCTCACTATCTCGATCGATACTCATGATGATGACAGGAATATCAACAGGCACTAATAATAAATAGGTTAGTTGGTCTACTTCCAAAGACTGCTCGATATAGCAAGGAAGCGATCGCCCATCCTCATCAACAATCGTCAGAGTTTCCTCTTCATATTGTTCGTTTCGATCGAACCGAGATGATGGCATAATTTTTAATCTAAAGAAAACTTTGCGTCAGCCAAATAACTTTTAAATACGCGCCAAACCCAATCAGAATAGGCTGCATAATATGTTTATATTGGATTCTAGAATACCATTTTTTTGGTAGAGACGTACCAAGACACGTCTCTACAGATTTATTCTTTCTTTGGTTGATAGGTCGAAGCAATTTCCAACTCTTTGAGCTGCTTGCGATCGACCGAGGCAGGAGCATTAGTCAAGGGACAGCTAGCCTGCTGGGTTTTAGGAAAGGCAATTACATCTCGAATTGATTCTTCTCCAGCCAGCAGCATCACGAGGCGATCCAAACCAAAGGCAATACCTCCGTGGGGTGGTGTACCGTATTCAAATGCTTCGAGTAGGAAACCAAATTTGTTATCAGCTTCTTCCTCAGATAGACCGATCGCTTTAAACACTTCTGCCTGTAATTCTTTCTGATAGATTCTCAGGCTACCCCCACCGATCTCGATGCCGTTATAGACCAAATCGTAAGCTTGCGCTCTAGCAGTAGTTAGATCCTGACGATCTTCGGGGTAGGGAGCGGTAAAAGGATGGTGCAGTGCCTCATAGCGTTTTTCGTCAGCATTCCACTCAAACATAGGGAATTCCGTTACCCAAACAAGATTGACGAGATCGTTATCGATTAAGCCCATTTCTTGAGCGACAAATAAGCGCAGGCGATCTAGAGATTTATTAACGGTGGCGGTGTCTCCCGCTCCAAACAGCAGTAAATGTCCTGGTTTTGCTCCAGTACGGGTTAATAACTCCTGCTTTTGCTCTTCTGTTAAGTTGTCCTTGATTGCGCCAATGGTGTCGATTTCATTGTTTTCTCGCACTCGAATATAGGCAATTCCCTTTGCTCCTGCGGTTACGGCTTCATTGAAAATATCGCCTTTGGGCTTGATCCGTACGTTAGAAATAGCGTCGTTGCCACCAGGAATAGGCAACACTTTGACCTGTCCGCCGCTTTTAACTGCTCCAGAAAAGACTTTGAACCCAGAGTCTTTGACAATATCGGAGACATCAACCAATTCCATCTCAAAGCGAGTATCTGGGCGATCTGTGCCGTAGCGCGCCATTGCGTCGGCATAGGTAATGCGGGGGAAGGAAGAATCTAATTTAATACCCTTAACTGTCTGAAAAATATGGCTAATTAGCTGCTCGTTGAGTTTGATAATCTCATCCTGGTCGAGAAAACTCATCTCCATATCAAGCTGGGTAAACTCAGGCTGACGATCTGCCCGCAAATCTTCGTCGCGAAAACAGCGAGCAATTTGATAATAGCGATCGCATCCCGATACCATTAATAGCTGTTTAAATAACTGTGGCGACTGGGGTAAAGCGTACCAATCCCCAGGGTTAACCCGCGAAGGCACTAAATAATCCCGCGCTCCTTCGGGGGTAGAGCGAGTCAGAATTGGAGTTTCGACCTCCATAAAGTCATATTCATCTTCCAAGAAACGACGCATTGCCTTAACTACCTGATGCCGTAGCTGAAGATTTTTCGCCATGCGATCGCGTCTTAAGTCCAAATAACGGTGTTTGAGACGCAGCTTTTCGCCTACATTTTCTGTGTCGGCAGTGGAAACCTGAAACGGTAGCTGTTTGCTGACGGCGTTGAGGACTTCGATTGATTCGGCGTAAATTTCGATCTGTCCCGTGGGCAGATTGTCGTTGAGTGATTCGGGAGGACGCTGACTAACTCGTCCCACAGCCTTAACTACATATTCACTACGCAAAGATTCTGCATCAGCATAAGATTGAGGCGTACGGTTAGGATCGCTCACAATCTGCACTGTACCAGTGCGATCTCGTAAATCGATAAAAATAACCCCGCCGTGATCGCGACGACGATCTACCCAGCCAAAGATAGTGACAGTTCGGTCTATATGTTCGGCTCGCAGTTCGCCACAGTAATTTGTTCTCATGCCCAGTAGCTAAGTAATTAAGTAAAAATACAGCGTCTCTAAGAGTAACAAAATCTGTCCCCCTCTTGTCCATGATTAAATAATATTGCCAAATACGAGACATCTTAAATAAAGCTACATACAATGAACTGAGTTTATTCCAGAGATTATGTATTTTAGCGATCGCGCTTTAGCTATGGCGATCGAGAGAAATGTACCTAGCAGCAAGATTTTTATAGAAAATCAGCGTTTCCATTTGTTAGGCACTATCTAAGAATCAAACTAAAATTTTGTGACCTACGAATTTTATGAGGTCAAAATGGGTATATGTATATAAGGTCTACCGTATATTTTCCTCGCTATGACAATTAAAGGAAATACAGAATGAACTGCTCTAGTAACTATTAGAACGGTCAATTTGATAATCTACTGCTTTTCAGCGCTTTGTCTCGAGACACCACACCATAGATTTTGCTAAAGATTAGAGTCTATTTCTTTCTATGTTTCTACGTTTCCCCTCCCAACCAGAAGCCGATCTCGTCAACATCAACCGATCTGGAAAATTCAAATATTTGTTTTTCCTTTCCATTGTGGCAACTTCTCTCTGCGTAGGCTTTAAGCCAGTCGATCGAGTACCTGTCGATCCAGAGGCTTTGCTGGTTTTGGGCGGACATGAGGAGCGAGAAAGATACGCAGCAAAATTGGCCAAACAGCATCCTCAGCTACCCATTTGGCTCTCTTCTGGTAGCCCGCAAGCATACGCTCAGGAAATTTTTGACAATGCGGGGATCGAAGACGATCGCCTGCATTTTGACTATGCTGCCAGCGATACTTTAACGAACTTTACTACCCTGGTAGATAAGCTAAAAGCCCAAGGAATTGATAGCGTTTATTTGATTACCTCCGAAAACCACATGCAGCGAGCCAAGATTATTGGCGATATAGTTTTTGGTAGCCGAGGCATTGATTTTGAACCAATCTCCGTTCCCTCCCAAAATCCTCCCGAATCCCTTAACAAGTCGATGAGAGACGGTGCTAGAGCAGTTTTCTGGCTAGTTACGGGAAGCACTGGTTCGTTCGTAGCCCAGTATGGCAAACGATGTTTTAAACTACTGTAGACGCAAAGATTAGCTAAAATTCTACAGATGAATACTCCCGGTCACTATCTGCTCAATCTAGCCTTTCTCGGAAAAACGGTCGCCCCCAAGCAGAGTTTGGCAATTGCGATCGGTGCAATCCTTCCCGATCTGCCTATCTTTGTTTTTTATTTTGTCGCCAAGTTTATTCAAAAATTACCCGAAGGTAAGATTTGGTCTGAGGCATATTACGAACCTGGTTGGCAAAATTTAGTAGCCTTATTTCACTCTATTCCTCTGGCATTAATTGGAGCAGCTATTTTCTACCGTTTGGACTGGCAGCCTGGCACGATCTTATGTATCAGTATGGTCTGTCACTCTTTGCTAGATCTCCCCGTCCACAACGATGATGCCCACCGTCACTTTTTTCCCTTTAGCAACTTTCGCTTTATTAGCCCTTTTTCTTATTGGGACACCAATCACTATGGCAGAATTGTCTCGTTTATTGAAATGGCTTTGGTGTTGGGAGTTAATCCGATCGCCTTTAGCTTACTTAACTCTCCCTGGACAAAAGGAATTGTCATTGCGATCGACATGTTTTATCTCTTGGGCTTCTATCGTTTCTATCTACTCGCGGGCTAGGATAGCGACCTTCGATCTATAGTACGGGCTGCAATACGCCTCTACCTCTTACCTCTGTACGGACGTTTCATGAAACGTCACAACCTCTTACCTACTAACTAATCAATGCTTGCTCCCTGGCGATCTCCTCTCTCAAGCGCTATTCATCGCAATCGATCCAAACCCTATTCCCGTTATTTTCAGTTAGCCACCGTAACCCCAGATGGCATGCCTCGCAATCGTACCGTAGTCTTTCGTGGGTTTCATGATGACGAGCAAAATCGCCTTAAAATTATTACCGATGTCCGCAGCGCCAAAATTCAAGATATCGAACATCAGCCAATCGCTGAAGTTTGCTGGTATTTTACTAAGACTCGCGAACAGTTTCGGATCGTGGGCGAGCTATATTTAGTTACGGCAAAAGAAACCGATCTAGATTTGCAAAAGGCACGTAAAACTACCTGGCATAATCTTTCTGAACCTGCGCGATCGCAATTTGCCTGGCCCGATCCTGCCCAACCTGCAGAGAGTAATTCAGCTTTTAAAGTAGATCCTCCCGATAAAAATATCCCCCTCGATAATTTTTGTCTGTTGCTGCTAACTCCCAAGAAAGTCGATCTCTTAAAGCTTAAAGGCGATCCTCAACAGCGCTACTTATATCTACGTCAGGCAGATCGTACTTGGACAACTGAAGCTGTTAATCCTTAATTTATCTCGTTATCATGAAAAAAATTGGGGATCTGGGAGAACAACTTATTTGTCGATGGTTGCAGCTACAAAATTATCAAATACTAGAGCGTAATTGGCGCTGTCGTTGGGGCGAAATCGATCTAATCGCTCAAGATCGCGATCGGACGATTGCCTTTGTGGAAGTAAAAACCCGCGCTGCTCATAACTGGGATGCAGATGGCCTATTGGCGATTACTTCTGCCAAACAGCAAAAGCTGATTAAAACCGCATCTCTATTTTTGTCCAAACACTCTCATCTAGCAGACTTACCCTGTCGCTTTGACGTGGCGCTGGTTAGTTGTCGGCTAGATCGTCCTATAACGTCTGACTCTAAACTTAAAGAGAACTTAGAAAAGATTCAAGCTACAGAGGTTGAGTTCGCTCGACCAATAGCGATCGAGGATGGTCAATTAGTTATTAAAAATTATTTACTAAATGCCTTCGAATAGTTAGACGTATTTATTAAAGAAATATCAATCTTGACAGCGTTTTAATAATCTATCGCCTTTGTTTACTCAGCGGAGCGCTCTTTTCAGTGGTATTGCTGAAGTAAAAACACTTGAGCTTCATTTTTTTTGTGATATTCAGCCCGTGTTATTGCCGACCTTTTTTATACGATCGATAAATTCTAGTTTTCTTCAATCTTTGTCATTCTCATATTGGTGACCGAACAATTAGGTTTCGCCTAGTTCCCAAAATATTATTTTTCAAGATATTTATGTAGATAAAAGCCAAACACAAATAAAAGATTGCAAATGAATTGAGCAATAAAGACAAGATAAATATCATCTTGTTTGAAGACTTAACCATATTGTATTTATTTTACGCTTTTTATTAGTTATCAAATCAACAGAGATTTCTAGCCTGCACCATAAATAAAGGCTGAAACTATATTTATTTCTTTTGTTCGGAAATAATCCCAGAAAGATGCTATTTGTTATCTAAGACACAAGTTAAAAAAATCCGTGATCGTACGGATGAGTAAAATTTCGGAGATGCATACAATGTAAATATCGAAATTAGCGGTTAATTTAAAAGTTTTTGGTCTCGTAAATTCTGAATCTTGTGACTTTACTTACACTTGCTGAAAGTATCTCAAAATTTAACAGGAAAATAATTATAGTCCGTGCTGTCTGGCGAAAAGGCTTTCTAGAGCTTAGTTCGAAACTAGCTCTGCCTCAAAACTTTCCTTCGCAAATTTATTGAGTCGCACTACCAAAAATTTTGGATTGATGTTCTCCCAAGCAATAATGAAAAAGTTGAGTTAATTATGAAAGAAATCACCTACCAAGCTGCCTTAAAAGACCTAATTTTACTTGTTGATACGGAAAATTACAGCAATCCAGAGCTAGCACAAAGCTTGATGGAGTCTGGAGTGAACGATCCCATTATTTTTTCAACTGACGGTACGAAAAGCCGTTTTGGTATGAAAAAATTAAGTGTCAAAGACGGTATGAAGAGATTAAACCTAGCAGCATCAAACCCTGAGATTGGCGATCTGGTTGCTCAGGTGGTGCTGGTAGAGGATGCGATCGCCGATTTTATTCCTCTCGCTACCTCTCCCATAGCTAAGAAACAAACTGAGGTGCATTTATACCAAAAAACTTATAGCTGGAAAAACGAAAAGCGCAATATCTCCGAACGCTGCACTGCCAAAGAATTAGGCAGCAAATACGGTATTAGATTGCAGTATCTCAACACTGTGATCCAGGGTAAAGTTAAATGCAGCCGAGGTTGGAGTTTGGTTAGAGCTGAAGCCGTATCGTAATCATAAGCCGACTTTGTTTCATGCTTACATTTGCCGAGAATTTGCTCTGTTTTAAAGGCTTTTATTGAAGAGCTTAATTATCACAGCATCAATCAAGGAGCATTTTCGTTCGGTAAATGTCAAAGAAAATAATTAGGCAGCGCCATCTTCACAGCAGTCGTTCCACTTGCTGAAGCTGCGCTGTTTTTGCTTTGTAGGGCTGGTTCTCAAACTTATATTTAGCTAAAATATTTACCATCTCGAATTAAGAATCTAAAATTCTTTGGTCAATATTTCCTGAGAAACGTTAACATAAGTTAACAACGTTTAAAAAAACTAATAATTTTTAGTATTACTTTGCCTTTACATATCTTAAAATGTATTGAATGAAGGACAAAGCTCGATCGAGTGTCAGAAACGAGATTTAATCTCACCATCTATTTTTAGACTTCGACAAGATCGCAATCGTTAAAACAAGCAAAACAGATAAAGTTTTTAATCTTCAGCTAAGGGAGGCTGTCTGAGTGAGCAAAGATAACAATAAAAAGTGGCGTAACGCAGGTCTATATGTACTGCTAGCCATCGTGGTGGTTGCCTTGGGTACTGCCTTTTTAGATAAGCAACCCCAAACAAGTGAAAGCTGGCCCTATAGTAGGCTAATTGACGAAGTTCAAAACAACAAGGTAGAAACCGTAAAAATTAGTGCCGATCGTACTCAGGCGCAGGTAATCGACCGAGAAGGAACACCAATCAAAGTTAATCTACCTAACGACCCTCAGCTAATCGATATCCTCAGCGATAACGGTGTAGACATTGCGGTTCTGCCTCAGGGCGACGAAGGATGGGTATTTAGAGCCTTAAGTAGCCTCTTATTCCCGATTCTCTTGTTAGTCGGATTATTTTTTCTCCTCAGACGCGCTCAAAGCGGTCCAGGCTCTCAAGCAATGAACTTTGGTAAGTCCAAAGCGAGAGTGCAAATGGAACCCAAAACCCAAGTAACCTTCGGTGATGTTGCTGGTATCGAACAGGCAAAATTAGAGCTAACTGAGGTTGTTGACTTCCTTAAAAACGCCGATCGCTTTACGGCAATTGGGGCGAAAATTCCTAAAGGCGTTCTCTTGGTAGGACCTCCAGGAACGGGTAAAACGCTTCTTGCTAAAGCTGTAGCAGGTGAAGCTGGCGTACCTTTCTTTAGTATTTCTGGTTCGGAATTCGTCGAAATGTTCGTTGGTGTCGGTGCATCTCGTGTAAGAGATTTATTCGAACAGGCAAAAGCTAACGCCCCCTGTATCGTCTTTATCGATGAGATTGACGCAGTAGGTCGCCAGCGTGGTGCTGGTCTTGGTGGTGGTAACGATGAGCGCGAACAGACTCTCAACCAACTCCTAACTGAAATGGATGGTTTTGAAGGCAACACGGGCATCATTATTATTGCTGCAACCAACCGTCCCGACGTACTAGATTCCGCATTAATGCGTCCAGGTCGTTTTGACCGTCAGGTAGTAGTAGACCGTCCTGATTACTCTGGTCGTCAAGAAATTCTTAACGTTCACGCTCGTGGCAAAACTCTGGCAAAAGATGTTGACCTCAACAAAATAGCCCGTCGTACTCCTGGATTCACCGGTGCAGATTTAGCTAACCTGCTTAACGAAGCAGCAATTCTGGCTGCACGTCGCAGCCTAACAGAAATTTCGATGGATGAAGTTAATGATGCGATCGATCGCGTCATGGCTGGACCTGAGAAGAAAAACCGCGTAATGAGCGAAAAACGTAAAGAGCTAGTGGCTTACCATGAAGCTGGTCACGCTCTGGTTGGCGCTTTGATGCCCGACTACGACCCCGTTCAAAAAATCAGCATTATTCCTCGTGGACGCGCTGGTGGCTTGACCTGGTTTACTCCTAGTGAAGACCGTATGGAATCTGGTTTGTATTCTCGTTCTTATCTACAGAACCAAATGGCAGTCGCTTTAGGCGGTCGTTTGGCAGAAGAGATCATCTACGGTGAAGAAGAAGTAACTACTGGTGCTTCTAATGATTTACAGCAGGTAACAAGAGTTGCCCGTCAGATGGTAACTCGCTTTGGTATGAGCGATCGCTTAGGACCTGTAGCTCTTGGTCGTCAAAATGGTAACGTCTTTATGGGACGTGACATCGCCTCTGACCGTGACTTCTCGAATGAAACCGCAGCAGCGATTGACGAAGAAGTACGCAACTATGTAGATCAGGCTTATAGTCGTGCGAAGAAGGTGTTGACAGAAAACCGTAATATCCTAGACAAGTTGGCAGACATGCTAATGGAAAAAGAAACTGTAGAAGCTGATGAACTACAGGACGTTCTAGCTAACAACGATATCAAAATGGCGACTTTAGCTTAAGGCATATCCGTTAGATAAAACAATTTAATTTAAATATTGGAGCAGTGATAAATTATCGCTGCTCCTTTTTTGTTTTAACCATTTTGAAAATAATAGAACAAAAATCCATTCTCAAAATCGTGGTCATCACATACATGAGCGATTAAATTATGTTCGATTAGACTTTGTCCAATTGCGATCGCTTTATCTTTGGTCATATTTTTACTTTTTACTAGACAATCGACCAACTCCGAACCAATAAAACACTGTTTGTAGCGGGTGAGTCTATATCGGCGATCCTTAATCTCCAATTCATTATTTTCCTGTAAATCTTTTGCCAACTGGGTAGCTTCGCTCGACGACAGTTTCGGCTGACTAGCTTTCTCCTCGATCTGGCGATCGATAAAATGGTAAAACAGAAATTCATTCTTAAAGTCATGCTCATTGCGAACATGGGCAATTAGATTGTGTTCTAATAAATTTTGTCCAATCGCGATCGCTTCCGCTTCAACCAGCTTTTTACTTTTCATCAGCCAGTCTGTAAGCTCCGAACCAATAAAACACTGGGAATAGTGAGTCAGCCTGTATTGGCGATCTTTTACTTCTACTTCTCCACTTTCTCTTATATTTCGGACTAATTCTGTAGCGTCTAAAAGCGATAGTCGAGGCAGATCGTATAATTTGCCGTGTTTGACAATTACTTTTCTTGATTCGAGTAGTTTATACAGAGTAGCTCTCGATTCTTGGGGATGCTCTTTTAACCAGTTATAAATAATTGAATTGGCATCGTTAACAGATATTTGATGATGTAAAAATAAAAACGTATTGGGACTCTGATAGTTAATTGTGTCCATAAGATAGTGTTTTGATATGGCTATACCTAAGATTGCCCATAAATAGCCAATACTCTATCTAATCGGAAAAATTCAGTTCGGAAGCTCTCTCATTCAGTCGAGCTAACTTTACCTAAGCGATCGCTACCTTGAGATTGTTGCTGTGCGAATCTTTCTGAAAGAAATCGCCAGTCAATTTAAATATTTATACAAATCACAAACCTAGTTGGATTTTTGAACTGAACTTTTGTTTATGATAAGAATCATGAGGATTTATGGAAATAGGCAGCTTAGAACAGTACCAGGACAGAGGACTCGTCCCACTGCTGCTAGGGTAAGAGAGGCTTTGTTTAATATTTGGCGCGATCGCTTAAATGAATCTACCTGGCTCGATCTATGTGCTGGAAACGGTTCGATGGGAGCAGAGGCTCTTTGTCGAGGCGCAAAAAAAGTAGTGGCGATCGAGCAGTATGGTAAAGCCTGTAAAGTTATCGAGCATAACTGGCAGCAGATTGTACGGTCAGGGCAAACCTATGAAGTTATTCAGGGTGATGTTCTCGTCAAGATTAAGAAGTTAACGGGACAGCAATTTGACTGGATCTATTTCGATCCTCCCTACGACAGTTATTTATATTTACCAACTTTAAAAGCGATCGCTAATCTCGAATTAGTGAACCCAGAAGGAGCGATCGCTGTCGAGCATAATCCCAAACTATGGCAGGCAAAGGAAGTTCCAGGCTTAGAAATATATCGCACTAAAACATACGGCAATACTACCCTCAGCTTTTACGCTGTCTCATAACTTATGGCATCTCTTCCAGGTAAGGCGATCGTCAAGACGGGCAAGTTTGTTTGGACGACCATGTGGCAGATCATGATGTCGAGCCTTGCTCCTCGCAATAAAACAGGAGAGTATATTCGTCCTGATAGCCAATTTAGAAACTCAGTCAATACCAAGCCCAAACATATCTATCAGCCTGCAGCTAATCGCTATCGTCTGTATGTGGGTATGGGCTGCCCTTGGGCGCATCGTACCCTAGTTACGAGGGCTTTAAAAGGATTAGAAGATGCGATCTCCGTTTCCGTTGTTTATCCTTCTCCCGATGCGGGAATTTGGGTATTATCTGAGGCAGAATTAGGCTGCAAGACCGTACCCCAGCTATATCAATTAGCTAGATCGGGCTATAAAGGACGCTGTACAGTTCCGATATTGTGGGATGACGAGACTAAAACAATTGTAAATAACGAGAGTGCCGAAATTATCGAAATTATCAATTCGGAGTTTAATAATTTTGCTCGGCATCCCAACCTAGAGCTTTATCCAGCAGGGCTTAAAGAGACTATAGACTCTTGGAACGAGAAAATCTATCATACAGTCAATAATGGCGTTTATCGCTGCGGTTTTGCCCAATCTCAGCAGGCTTATGAAACGGCAAGCAAAGAATTGTTTACTACTTTAGATGAGATAGATACAGTCTTGGCACAGCAACGCTATCTCTGTGGCGATCGCCTAACTCTAGCCGATATTAGACTGTTTACGACTCTTTTCCGCTTCGATATTGTCTATTATGGACTGTTCAAGTGCAACCTACGGCGCATAGCCGATTATGACAATTTGGGTTCGTATCTTCGAGATATATACCAGTCACCAGGAATAGCAGCCACGTGTGACCTGGAAAGTGTCAAGCGAGACTATTACGGTAATCTATTTCCTCTCAATCCTGGAGGCATTATTCCTCTTGGACCAGATATTGCCGATTTACAGAAGTCCCACCGTAGAGATAATTTAGGTGCGAATAAGTAACCTATTCATTTTCGGAGCTATCTTCTAGTTCTTCGTCTAGCTGCGTGGCATAAATATCCTGTAGATTTTGATTCTTGACGTTGCGGGAGGTACGACGATACTTCTTCGTTTTCAGCTTTGGTTCGTATTGGCTTTTACCCGCACGTTTAACCACTAATTTAAGCTGGGACTCCTCGTCTGGCTGCTGTTGCAATGCTGTTTGGCGGGCGATCGCCTTATCTAAAAAATCGAGATAATATTCATATCTTTCCCAGTCACCTCGTACGACGCAGTTTGGTTCGTGACGGTGGGAACAGTCGCTAAACTGACATTGTGCCTCGTTTAATCTAGCTCTAGCTTCGGGAAAATAATACGCCAAATTGCTAGGTGAACAGTCTAAATCGGGTTGATTGAATCCTGGACTATCTGCCAGTAAACCCCCTTCAGGCAGCTCAAACAGCTCGACGTGGCGGGTAGTATGGCGACCACGCTGCAATTTCCCCGAAACTTTGCCGACCCGAAGATTTATAGAGGGAATTAAAGCATCGATTAGGCTGGATTTTCCTACTCCGCTCGGTCCTGCAACGATAGTGATCTTATTTTTTAGGCGATTTAACAAACTATCAATGCCAATGCTTTTAGAAACACTAATAAAGCTAGGCTCGTATCCCCATTCCAACAGACGCTTTTGCCATTCTTGCTGCTGTTCGACAGTAATCAGATCGCATTTATTTAAACAGAGGCAGAGTTTCAAAGCTGTAGACTCTGCCTTGACCAGAAACCGACTCAGTTGCCAGGGATCTAAAGTTGGTTCTTCTAGAGCAAAAAGCAATAAAATCACTTCTGCATTAGCCACTGGGGGACGCTGCAACTCGGTCGAGCGCGGTTCAACTTCGCTAATTGCTCCTCTGCCATCTTGCCAATCAGGTTCTTCAATCGATACGCGATCGCCAACCATGACTTTGGTGCCAATTTTTTTGAGGCGGGTACGGCGGGTACACAGCAAAGATTCAAGGGGCTGCTGCCGATCTAGCTTTACCTGATAGAAGTTTGCCTGAACTGCCACAACGGTTCCCCATACAGAAGCTTTAACCTCTGAGGAAGAATCTGAGTCGATAGCTGTCAGGTTTTCATCCTTCACGATGTGACGGGACGACAAACTAGTAATGAAAAGTAATTTTCCTGTTCCTCCAAAGCCTCAATCTGATAGCCTTCCATTTTTAAACTATCGGGAACTTGTTCTACAGGCTCACCAGAATCTAGCCAGACTTCTAGGATAGATCCTAAAGGCATCTGCTCCAAACGTAGCTTTGTGCGCACAAAATTGAGCGGACAGGGGGTACCTCGCAAATCTAAATGAGCATCGGCACGGCGATCGATCGCATTATCCGTACTTTGAGAATCAGCAGGTTTCATTTATTAAATAAACCTCCTAAAAAACCTTCTTTACTACCTTTTCCCGTTGCTTCTCCTCTAACGGTAGCTAGTTTTTCTAACAGTTCTTTTTCTTCAGAACCAACTTTAGTAGGTATATCAATTTTGACGGTAATTAAATGATTACCTCGGCTAACAGGGTTACCCAACTTAGGAACGCCCTTATTCTCTAAGGTTAAGACTGTATTTGGCTGAGTTCCCGCAGGAATAACTAGTTCTTCCTGACCATCAACCGTATTCACATCTAAATTGCAGCCTAAAATAGCCTGTAAATAGCTGATTGAAATTTCCGATCTAACGTTGATTCCTTCTCTGGTAAATTCTCTGTCAGATTCAACAAATAAATAAACGTACAGATCCCCTGGTGTACCGTTGCGAACCCCTGCATCACCCTCTCCAGAAACCCTGAGACGAGTACCGTTATCAACACCAGGGGGAATAGTAATCTTTAAATTTTTTGTTTCTTGCTGACGACCAGCACCATGACAAGTACCGCATTTCTCTTCGATCACCTGTCCTGTACCATTACAGGTAGTACAGGCTGAAACTTGAGCAAAGCTACCAAAAGGAGTCCGAGTTGCGCGACGAACTTGACCTTGACCACCGCAAGTCCCACAAGTTTTGACCCCTGTGCCTGCCTTTGCTCCAGTGCCGTTACAGGTTTCGCATGACTCCAGATGAGGAATCTTAATCTGCTTTTCACCACCAAAAACAGCTTCCCTAAAGTCCAGCTTTAGATCCAGGCGTAGATCGTCACCTCTGACTGGTCCACTTCGACGACGGGACTGTCCTTGACTCGTACCAGCAGCACCACCAAAACCACTAAAAATAGTTTCAAAGATATCGGCAAAACCGCCCATATCGCTATAATCAAATCCCGATGCGCCTCCTGCTGCGCCTCCTACTCCCGCTTCGCCAAAGCGATCGTATCTATTGCGGGTTTCAGGCTCAGAAAGAACTTCATAAGCACGGTTTATTTCCTTGAATTTTTCTTCGGCTCCTGCTTCCTTGTTGACATCGGGATGATATTGACGTGCCAGACGGCGATAAGCACGCTTTAGTTCATCTTTATCTACATCGCGGGATACGCCCAGGATTTGATAGTAGTCCCCTGCCATAAAATCTTAGTTTCTTCGTATGGTTTATAGATTGTACTGTAGCAAAATCAGAACCAGTAAATATAGTACGGTTACTACTAAGACCCGATCTTTTCTAATTTGCTGTATGTACTACAGCTAATCTTATTCTGCTTTGGCTTATTGTTCCGCTAATCGACCGATTCAAAATCATCATCAAAATCATCTAAACCTAGATCTGCTCCTCCTTCAATGTTAGCGTTATTAGAGACGCTGACTACGGCTTTGACACCAGCATCCCCCGTCATCTCCATTTCTGTATGGGCGTCTGCAAGTTCATCATCAAAGTCATCGAAGACGAATGCGTCATTATCATTGACATTTTTGCGCTGGTAAACATCCGTACCAATTTCTAGAAGAGTTTGACGCAAATTTTCTAAAATAGCGCTAATATCGCTCATGCTGGTATGAGGATTATTACAGGCTATATTAAATTCTTCTTTGATACGGGCGATTTTAGCCTTGTATTCATCGCGAATTAGATCGCCCTGTTCGCTAAGAGTAGAATCATAATTGTAAATTAAATTCTCTGCCTGATTTTTTAGCTTAACCAACTCGATGTTACGACGATCCTGGTCGGCGTAACTATCAGCTTCTTGACGCATGCGCTCAACTTCATTAGAGCTTAGTCCGCCAGTATTGCTAATAGTAATACCCTGCTGTTTCCCCGTACCTTTGTCCTGGGCTGAAACCTGCAAAATACCGTTTACGTCAATTTCAAAAGCAACTTCAATTTGAGGCATTCCTCTAGGGGCAACAGGAATTCCTGTTAAGAGGAATTTTCCCAAGCTTTTATTATCTTTTGCCATAGCCCTTTCCCCTTGAAGCGCGTGAATTTCTACGCTTGTCTGACCATCAGCAGCAGTAGAAAAAATTTGCGACTTGCTAGTAGGAACTGTAGTGTTTTTTTCAATAATTTTAGTAAACACTTCCCCTAGAGTTTCCAGACCCAAAGATAGAGGTGTAATGTCTAGAAGTAGAACGTCTTCGACTTCTCCTCCTAAGACTCCTGCCTGTATCGCTGCCCCTGCTGCTACTGCCTCATCGGGGTTAACCGAGCGATCTATTTGCATGTTATCAAAAACTGTCTTAATCGCCGATTGAACCGCAGGAATACGGGTCGAACCACCAACTAAAATAATGCGATCGATCTCATTTGGCTGTAGGTCAGAATCTTTTAAAGCTAGTTTTACGGGTTCTAAAGTTTTTTGGATTAAATCTTTAGACAGTTCTTCAAATTTAGCTCGGCTTAATTCAAGTTCAATGTGTTTTGGTCCTGTTTCGTCAGCCGTAATAAACGGCAAGTTGATTGAGGTGGTTGGCGCAGCAGATAGCTCGATCTTGGCTTTTTCCGAAGCTTCCCGCATCCGTTGCAGCGCCATTTTATCTGTTCTCAAATCTATTTCTTCTTGAGCGTAGAACGTCTTGATCATCCAGCGCACAATAACGTTATCAAAGTCATCACCACCAAGGTGATTGTTCCCTGCTGTTGCCTTTACCTCAAACACACCATTGCCTAGCTGTAAGATCGAAACATCAAAAGTTCCGCCCCCTAAATCGAAAACTAAAATGTTCTCTTCTCGGTCTTGCTTATCCAAGCCATAAGCCAAAGCAGCAGCCGTTGGCTCATTAACAATGCGAAGTACTTCTAGCCCAGCAATAGTCCCTGCATCTTTGGTTGCCTGTCTTTGGGCATCGGTAAAATAGGCGGGAACTGTAATTACTACTTCAGTTATTGGTTCTCCTAGAAAACTTTCAGCATCTGCCTTTAGTTTCTGCAGAATCATCGCCGAAATTTCTTGAGGAGTATAGTTTCTATTTTTTATGTAAACATCAACAGTATCATCTCGACCTGGAACGCATTTGTAAGGGGTACGAGAGCGCTCCTCTTCTGTATCTTCCCAGCGACGACCAATGAAGCGCTTGATGCTATGAATTGTGTTTTGAGCATTGGTGACTGACTGTCTCTTTGCCAACTGACCGACTAAACGAGCGTCGCCTTTAGCGAAGGCTACCATACTTGGAGTTGTCCGCGCACCTTCTGAGTTAGCAATAATTATGGGCTTGCCCCCTTCAAGCACAGCAACGCAACTGTTGGTAGTTCCCAGATCGATACCGATAACTTTTGCCATAGTGCTTAGGCAGTAACTTTCATTTATTTATAAATTACAAAGACGTTGACAAAGAAGCTGATGATATTAATCGGCATACTGCAACACCGATTTAGCAAACTCCTATAAATTTTCAAACTTGCTATCGTTTGAAATTCGGCAGTCGCTTAATTATCATTTTCTTCATTTTCTGTCGTTTTCTGTTCCGAAGTTATCACAGGTTCTTGAGGAACAGCAACTTTAACCATCGCATGACGCAAAATTGTGTCTCCAATAGTGTACCCTCGCATCAACTGCTCGATAACAGTTCCTTCTGGATATTCGTTTGTTGCTTCGCGCAACATTGCCTCATGGTAATTGGGGTCAAACTCCTGTCCTTCTGGGCGCATAGCCGAAACCCCCATTTTTTTTAGGCACTCTACCAGAGTTTTATATACTCCCTGGTAGCTTGAATGAATTGCCTTTTCTCCGTCGCTTTCGGGTTTTAGCTGAGTTCTGGCTCTTTCAAAATTATCAATTACGGGTAGTAATTCCGTAATCACAATTTTTTTCGACTGCACTTCTAAGTTCTCTTTTTCTTTGGTGGTTCGACGGCGAAAATTCTCAAAATCGGCTGCTAAACGAGCATACTGTGCTTTAGCCAAATCTGCCTGCTGACTTTTCTCATCTAAAAGCTTTTTCAGATTGGCATTCTCTTGCTGAAATGCGACAAAAATTTCGTCATTTTCAGCAGCTTGACCATCTGATTCTGAGTCTGTTTCTATAACAACCTCTTCTACAGACGACTCTGAAACGGCATTGCTATTTTCTAAGAAGTCTTCTGCCTTAATTTCGGTACTTTCAGCCAGATTTTCAAGATTTTCAGGTTGTTTCTGCTCTTCAGTCATAAGGATATTTATCTCTTTCTACAAGATATAGGATATTGTATTCGGCTTCGAAATTCATAGGTTTAATTTTCACTCTTGTGATTTAAACCAATTCCTTGATGAGTAAGCGATCGCCTAAGCAGCTTATCGTACAAGTTATCATAGAATATTTTTTTGTCGATCGAACAGTTTGCAGCCCTTTATTTACTAGACTCCGAGAAGTTTTGGTATTTAGAGAGTAAACCAATACGTCGTAATTTGACCAGTTAGCTTTGATCAACTGAAATTTTACTCGAATTTTAGGGAACACTAAGTATCGTGACTGAGATATTTTTACTGTTTTATGGCTTATTCCTCTTCCAAGAAAAATCGAGCGATCGCTGTACGCAACAACCTGTCCCCTTTTGGTAATCAACTAGTTCAGAAGGGTTTTATTGATGGCGATAAAATGCAAAAGGCTCTAGCGGAGAGTCGTAAATCAGGCACTTCATTAGTTGATGTCCTCGAATCAGCTACGGGCAAACAGCTACCGCCAGACTTATTACGTCAATATAAAAAGCATCACCTTTTTGAGCTTAAGGTTCTCTTTGGCGTGGAATCTGCCGATCCTGAAATTGAAACCGAAAAATTTAGTAATAATCAGATGGGGGAGTTGATTAATTCCTTAATCCCTCTCGATATCTGTCGCCGTTATCGTCTGATTCCCCTGCACAAAAAAGGCGAGGAGAATGTTGTCTTGGTAGTGGCAATGGTCGATCCAGAAAATCTGGAAGCTCAGGATGACCTCAATCGTATTCTTCGACCTAAAAGGATCGGTATTGAAAGACAGGTCATCACTCAAAGTGACTATCAGCAGCTAATCGATAGTTTTTTGGACGAGCAGGTAAAAAAAGAAACTGCGAAGAAAAAAGAAGTTAATGTTGACGTTTCTTTAGAGTTAGACAACTTTGATTTTAATTTAGAAGAAACAGATGATGACGTTGCTGATGATTTAGGCGCAGCGAATGAAGCCCAAGCAGCGCCGATCATTACTCTGGTAAATAAGATTCTCGCCAAGGCGCTTCAGGATGGAGTATCTGATATACACGTCGAACCCCAGGAAGAAGGGTTGAAAATACGCTATCGCAAGGATGGTGTTCTGCAGCAGCCTTTCGATAAGATGCCCAAAAAGATCATTCCTGCCGTAATTGCCCGCTTCAAAATTATGGCAGAGTTGGATATCGCCGAAAAACGTTTACCTCAAGATGGCAAAATTCGTCGTATGTTCCAAGGTCGAAAGGTGGATTTTCGCGTCAACACTCTACCCAGTCGTTACGGCGAAAAGGTAGTACTGCGGATTCTCGACAACTCGGCCACCCAACTAGGTCTAGACAAGCTGATTTCTCACCCAGAGACTTTAGAAATTGTTCGGGATATGGCAAAACGTCCTTTTGGTATTATTCTCGTTACTGGTCCTACAGGTTCGGGTAAATCTACCAGTCTCTATTCGGTACTAGCGGAAAGAAATAGTCCCGATATCAACATTAGTACCGCCGAAGATCCAATTGAATATTCTCTCGATGGTATTACCCAAGTTCAGGTAATTCGGGAAAAAGGTATGGACTTCGCTTCGATCCTGCGAGCTTTCCTCAGACAAGATCCCGACGTAATTCTGGTAGGTGAGACTAGAGACTCAGAAACCGCTAAAACAGCCATTGAGGCTGCTCTAACGGGACACTTGGTACTAACTACACTACACACCAACGATGCTGCTGGAGCGATCGCTCGCCTGGATGAGATGGGGGTCGAACCCTTTATGATTTCGGGTGCTTTGGTTGGAGTACTGGCTCAAAGACTAATGCGCCGTGTTTGCGGTGAATGTCGTATTGCCTATAATCCTACTCACGAAGAGCTATCCAGATTTGGTTTATCCGCAGCAGCAGGGGAAGAGGTAACTTTTTTCAAAGCGAACAAGCTGGATGCAGAACAAATTTCTCAAGCAAAAGCTAATGGCAGTTTATGTCCAAAATGTAGCGGAGTTGGCTATAAGGGTCGGGTTGGCGTATACGAAGTAATGCGTAACTCCGAAAAGCTTCAGAGTCTAATCAACGAGGGAGCGAATACCGATCGCATTAAAGAAACGGCGGTCGAAGAAGGAATGATTACCATCCTGGCATATAGCCTCAATCTAGTAAAAGAAGGGCATACTACCTTAGAGGAAGTCGAGCGGGTAACCTTCACCGATTCGGGCTTAGAAGCAGAGTTAAAAGCCAAGCGTAAGAGTGGTTTGACCTGTCGTACCTGTAGTGCGGAATTACAGCCCGAGTGGTTGGACTGCCCTTACTGCATGACACCTCGCTACTAACGCTCGTTTAAAACAGATAGAGACTGAAATACAAAATTCGATGAGGAATAAGTTATGGATTTAATGATTGAAGACATGATGGAACAGCTAGTAGAGATGGGAGGCTCGGATATGCACATCCAGGCTGGTGCTCCCATCTATTTCCGTATTAGCGGTAAGTTAACGCCGATTGGTGACGATTTAAGTCCTCAAGAGTGCCAAAGACTGATCTTTAGTATGCTCAATAATAATCAGCGTAAAGAACTAGAGCAGCACTGGGAACTAGACTGTTCCTACGGAGTAAAAGGTCTGGCTCGGTTTAGGGTTAACGTTTATAAAGAGCGTGGCTGTTATGCTGCCTGTTTGCGAGCTTTATCTTCTAAAATTCCCAACTTCGACCAGCTTGGTTTACCCGACGTAATTAGAAGAACTACCGAAAGACCGAGAGGATTAGTTTTGGTAACGGGTCCAACGGGTTCGGGAAAAACCACAACCCTCGCAGCCATGTTGGATCTAATCAACCGCAGTCGTGGAGAACATATTCTTACCGTAGAAGATCCAATTGAATATGTCTTTGATAATGAAAAAAGCCTGTTCCACCAACGGCAAAAAGGCGAAGACACCAAAAGCTTTGCTAACGCCCTAAAAGCAGCACTGCGGGAAGACCCAGATATTATTCTAGTAGGGGAGATGCGGGATTTAGAAACAATTTCCCTGGCGATATCAGCAGCCGAAACGGGTCACTTAGTCTTTGGTACGCTCCACACCAATTCCGCTTCGGGAACCGTAGATCGGATCATTGACGTTTTTCCTTCTGGTCAACAGGCACAAATTAGAGCCATGCTGTCTAACTCTTTAATTGCTGTCTTTAGTCAAACCCTCGTCAAAAAGAAAAACCCCAAACCAGGAGAATTTGGGCGAGTCATGGCACAGGAAATCATGATGGTTACGCCTGCGATCGCTAATTTAGTTCGCGAAGGAAAAGCAGCTCAGGTGTATTCTGCCATTCAAACGGGTGGAAAAATGGATATGCAAACGATGGAGCAGGCTCTGGCAGATTTAATCAAAAAGGGTATTGTCAGCATGGAAGAAGGACTAGCGAAAAGTGGGCGCCCTGATGAACTTCAGCGTCTTGTTGGTGCTGCAGGAGGCATGGGTATGGGAGCAAATGCAAATGCCAAGGCTGGTGCGAAACGCCGTTAGAAGTTGTTCCCAACTAACTTTCTTTTTTATTACTTACTACTAACTTAACTATTAGTATTGCTATGTCTACATTTACAGCAAAGGTTAAAGACAATACAGGCAAAGTCTTTAAAGAAAAAATAGAAGCTGCTTCTGCCGAACAGGCTCGTTTAGCGCTCAAAAATAAATACGTTGCCGTTGGCAAGGTCAGTAAATCGAGTCTAGAAATAGACATGTCGGCTTTGGAAATGGCTTTAGCAAAAGTTACTGTTAAAGATAAAGCCGTATTTTCCCGTCAGTTTTCCGTAATGGTGAATGCGGGGGTGGCAATTGTTCGTTCTCTGGGGATTTTGGCAGACCAAGCGCCCAATGTGAAACTCAAGCGGGCATTGTTAGGCATCAGTGCTGAGGTGCAGCAGGGTACGAGCCTGTCAGAGTCAATGAAAGCCTATCCCGAATGCTTTAACGATCTGTACATCTACATGGTAGAAGCAGGTGAGGCTGGTGGGGTGCTAGATGAGGTTTTGATGCGTCTTTCTAGATTATTAGAAGACATGGCAAAGTTACAGAACGAAATTAAATCGGCGATGGCTTATCCCGTCACAGTTGGGATTTTTGCCGTAATCGCCTTTTTAGGTATGACCATCTTTCTGATTCCCGTATTTGGCGGAATTTTTGAATCATTAGGAGCAGAATTGCCATTGCTTACTAGGGTTATGCTGAATATCAGTGACATCCTCCGCAGTTGGAAAGTCCTCATTCCTGTTGTTGTCTTTATCGGACTTAGTTTCCTGACTCGCGCCTGGTATAAAACTCCTTGGGGTCGCCTACAGCTTGATGGCTTCATGTTAAAAATGCCTTTATTTGGCGATCTAAACGAAAAGATTGCCGTTGCTCGTTTTTGTCGCGTATTTGGTACTCTGACCCGTTCTGGTGTTCCCGTACTTCAGTGTTTTGATATTGTTTGTAACACCATTGGTAATCAGGTAATCATCAACGCCATCATGTCAGCAAAAGCTGATATTCAGCAGGGTGGGATGATTTCTTTAGCAATTCAAAAAGAAAATGTTTTTCCAACGCTGGCAATTCAGATGATTAGTATCGGGGAAGAAACAGGAGAACTAGACGGCATGATGGAAAAAGTTGCCGAGTTTTACGAAGATGAAGTGGAACAGGCGGTTAAAGCTTTAACCACAATGATTGAGCCGATTATGATGGTCGGTATTGCAGGAATGGTTGGTACGATTTTGATGTCGATGTATCTACCCATGTTCTCAATCTTCGATCAGTTAGCTTAAGTCTTCGAGTCTTTATTTCTCGATAACCAGAACCCTTTTTATTCTGAAACTGCATGATATCTGTCAAAAAAGCTGATTATGAAACACTGCTGGCAGAATATAGTACTCGTAGCGGGGCGATCGCTTTATTAAAGCAATACCGCCCTTATCTGGAGATTTTGCCGAGCATTCGTCGTCCCGAACAGAGTTTGATTACGATTCCCCTACCAGTAGTTCGTATTCGTCGCCCAGAGTTATTTTCTAACAATTCCTTACAGGCAAAAATTCCCCGTATTGCAACTTCTCTTAGCTGCGATTTGGGGATTTTAATGTGCGACCCTGAATGGAAAATTAAGATGGGTGCAGAAATTATTGTTTTTATCCACCGTCCCGAAGAGGATTTCTCCGATCTGGTTAACCGTTGGCGCAAGACTCAGGTAGATCTAGACCGAGATTATGAATGGTTGATGCCACCCAACGAACAGCACATGATTAGTGAAGCAGCAGAATCAATTAATCCCCTGTTTGTGGTTTTTGAAGGAACTAGCGATCGCATTAAGCAAGGTTTAGCTGGTGCGGGTTTTCCCTATATTGTCCGCTCTTTCGATCTGGTGGATGAACCCAAACTTCAAGAAACCAGAGCCGATTTGGATTGAGAACTAGATCGTCAGTACGAAAAAAGAGGTAGGAACATTGTTCGTTAGCGTATCCTACCTCTTTATTTATTTTTAAGAATTGCAGAAGATAGTAGAACTAAATATTCTCATATCTTCACTTAGTGTGGATAATTGCCTTTGCGAGCGTTACTATCGGAGCGTGGTTGAATCACTCCGTAGCCACCATGATTGCGACTATAAATCACGTTAATTTCATTGGTTTCACTGTTCTGAAACATATAAAAATCATGATCTACTAGCTGTAGCTGTTCTAACGCTGCTTCGGGTGTCATGGGCGACATGGCAAAATATTTGCTTCTGACTACTTCTGAAGGTAACTCAGGACTGCGATCGCTATTTAATTCATCAATTTCTAATAGTTCTTCACTTTCTGCTATTTCTGCCTCTCTAATGTGAGCATGAGCATGTTTGGCTAAGTGCTTCTCTTTGTATTTGCGTAGCTGACGAGCGATCTTATCTGCCACCATGTCGATACTTGCGTAAAGATTTTCGCTACCTTCTTGAGCGCGAATTACCGTACCGTTGGCAAACACTGTTACTTCAGCTTTGTGTTTTCTTTCAATCCGAGAATTGCGAGCGACAGATAAATGAACATCTACTTTGCCAGTTATATTCTGAAAATGTTTGACTGCTTTTTCTAATTTCTGTTCGACGTAATCATGAATTGATTCTGTGACTGCAATGTTATTTCCTTGGATCAAAAGCTTCATACTCGCTACTCCATAATATACAGTTTCAAAGCCAAATTTAAAGTAGAATCTTGCTATTAAATTGTAGTCAGCTACACAATTATTTTTAATCTTATTGGCAAATTTTATAGATCTATATCGATCTAAATGAGAATCTTTTATTTCTCTCTTTTGATTCAAAGACTTTTTTAACTTAGTCTCGGTCTAATCAATGAGCAGTGGCTTTGCCAAACGCAAGACATATAAATTGTGTTTGCAAGCATTATCATGATATTCTTGCCTCAATTAACAGTAATAAAAGGCTATAGACTAAAATTATTCAAATGAGATGTAGCTTTTTTAAACTTTTAAAACTGTTGAATTCTTAAACTAAATATTGTTAGATAAGCTACAGTTTTATTTGCCCTTTACAATTTACCCAAGCAGCTCTATCTGTAATAGCTTTATAGCTCCAAGGTTAACACTTTGTATTTTAAAAAACATCATAAAATTTTATATTTTTACGTTACGTTACATTTATTTGTGTTTATTAAGCTAGGCTAGCAATATGTCATCAAAAAAAAGATATTGTATATTATATAATCAGAAAATAGTAAAATTCGATCGCGCTTGGGAGTATCAGCGATCGCTCTTTACAGAAAGAGTTAAAAATGCAGATTTAAATGATGTTTTAATTTTATTAGAACATCCTCCTGTATATACGTTGGGAACGGGGTCAAGCTTGGACTTTGTAAATTTTGACTTAGAAACATCAGAATTTGAAATTCATCGAATCGAACGGGGTGGAGAGGTAACGTATCATTGTCCAGGTCAATTAGTTGGCTATCCCATTATTAATTTGCGCTACTATCAGCAGGATTTGCACTGGTATCTCAGGCAGCTAGAAGCCGTAATTATCAAGACGGTGGCTAACTATGGTTTGGAAGCTTATCGTCTGCCCGATCTGACTGGGGTTTGGTTGGAAGGGAAGAAAATCGCAGCGATTGGGATTAAGGTAAAACGCTGGATTACGATGCATGGTTTTGCGCTTAATGTTTGTCCCGATCTAAGTGGTTTCCAACAAATCGTTCCCTGTGGCATCAAAGGTAAACCTGTTGGTAGCTTGCAGGAATTTGTTCCCGATCTTACCGTAGAAAGAGTTCGCTTAGATCTCGCTAAAGCTTTTGCAACAGTATTTCAAGTAGAGCTGATTGAATCCAATGCCGAGCCTGCTCTCTCACAATGTCTGGAAGAGCAGCCGAATTAAACACAATTCGAGTAAGAAATTAGATTTATGTTTTATATCCTATTGGTTTTATCTTTACAGGATTAGCGATCGCTTTTTACAGGAAACGTCGATCGACATGGGTATGATTTAGATAAATATTATCGGTCTTAAAGTTTGGACTAAAGTTAGTTAACTACGAGCAATCTTGCTAATAATTTCAGGTATTAAACCAGCAACGCTTTTATGAATCATTCCCTTGCACCCATAAATAGTTATCATTGGCGGAACATTCGCCTAATCGCTACCGATATGGATGGTACTCTAACTCAATCGGAAAAGTTTGATGCCAAACTGTTGAAGATCCTGAATAGATTAGCTGCTGCCAAGATTGATGTATTGATTACCACGGGTAGATCGGCAGGATGGGTACAGGCGATCGCAACTTATCTACCCGTCGTCGGTGCAATGGCGGAAAATGGCGGTTTAATCTATTGGAATCAAGATTCTTGTCCGCGTTTAATCGAAGAGACCGATCTTATTGCCCATCGATCGCAGTTGACAAAAGTATTTAAGTTGCTAAAGCAAAAGTTTCCTCAGATTGAAGAATCTGCTGATAATCCGTTTCGCATTACTGACTGGACATTTGAAGTAGACAACCTAAGCCCAGAAGAGTTAGAGCAGATAGCAAATATCTGTAGATCCCAGGGATATGGTTTTACCTATAGTACGATTCAGTGTCATATTAAACCGCTAGAACAAGACAAAGCTTATGGCTTAAATAAGATCCTGCCTCAAAATTTTTCGCATTTAAAGCCAACGGAGATTATAACCATCGGAGATAGTCCCAATGATGAATCGATGTTTAACCAGGAAACATTTCCTCTATCGGTAGGAGTAGCTAACGTCGTTAAATATTGCGATCGCCTAGAGTATTTACCTGCTTATGTGACTAGTAAATCTGAGGGTGAGGGATTTTATGAGCTAGCAGAATTAATTCTTGATGCTCAAAGCCAGTCAGATATATAGCTGATTCAACCAAACAAATCCGATCGACCAAATTTATAGTGCTTTTTAACAGGCTGAATTACTTTTTAAATACAGGACATCCCCACAGGAAAAGTAACCAGATCGCCTTTGCCCATTGTCACTGCCGATTCGCTTTCGGGGGTAACGATTACTTCCCCCCAAGAAAATAGCAGGTTTCTTTCCGATCGTAAAACCAAGCAAATTCCGACACTTCTTTTGTCCAAATCGACAGCCGAATACTGCAAGTTTGTCTAACTGTTCTCTGTTTGGTTGAGACATGACGGAAATAGCGGAGGTTTGAGAAGTCATGGTTTTTCAGAGGGAGATGATACTAAAATTATTATTAAGACATAATATTATATTCAAGCGTTGCTGGTATTTTCGAGCCGATGTATAAGTCACTTGAGCCTTGCTATACTGAGCAGCATCAATTATCAAATTAACAACCCTATTTAGCTAAAATATGCAGCCTACCGACCAAAGTAAGTTCACCGAACAAGCCTGGGATGCGATCGTAAAATCTCAAGAAGTTGCCAAATCATTTCAGAATCAGAACTTAGAGGTAGAGCATTTAATTCTGGCAGCGATCGCTCAGGAAGGATTAGCAACAGCTATTTTAGAGAAGGCAAATGTAGATTCGCCAAGGCTAGCACAGCAGCTAGAAATGTTTACCAAGCGTCAGCCTCGGATTGGTTCATCACAGCTATATTTAGGACCGAGCTTGGATCGAATGCTAGATCGGGCGGAAGACTGTCGGGTTAGCTGGGACGACAGCTTTATTTCGATCGAGCATATGTTGATGGGGTTTGCGGAGGATGCTCGCATTGGGAAAAAATCTCTCCGCAGTTTTGGCGTGGATGCTGAAAGTCTAGAGCTGACAATTAAGTCGATTCGAGGTTCACAGAAGGTAACAAAGCAAAATCAGGAAGAACAGTATCAGGCTTTAGAAAAGTATGGACAGGATTTAACCGAACAGGCGCGGGCGGGTAAATTAGACCCTGTTATTGGTCGAGATGAAGAAGTACGTCGCGTAATTCAGGTGCTTTCTCGTCGGCAGAAAAATAATCCCGTGTTGATCGGTGAGCCTGGGGTTGGAAAAACAGCGATCGCTGAAGGACTGGCGCAGAGAATTATTAACGGTGACGTGCCTGAGTCTCTTAAAGATCGGCAGTTAATATCTTTAGATATGGGTAGCCTGATTGCGGGTGCGAAGTATCGAGGTGAGTTTGAAGAACGTCTGAGAGCCGTATTGAAAGAAGTTACCGAGTCTAGCGGACAGATCGTACTTTTTATTGATGAAGTGCATACCGTTGTCGGTGCGGGTGGAAAAGAAGGTTCTGGTTCGATGGATGCGGGAAATTTACTCAAGCCGATGTTAGCAAGGGGTGAATTGCGCTGTATTGGGGCGACTACTCTAGATGAATATCGCAAGAATATTGAAAAAGACCCAGCTTTAGAAAGACGTTTTCAGCAGGTATACGTCAAGCAACCTTCCGTTGAAGATACTATTTCGATCTTACGAGGACTAAAAGAAAGATATGAGGTGCATCACGGCGTAACCATTACCGATTCGGCGTTAGTAGCAGCAGCTACCTTATCCCAGCGTTATATTACCGATCGCTTTTTACCCGATAAGGCGATCGATCTGGTTGATGAGGCAGCAGCCAAGTTAAAAATGGAAATTACTTCTAAACCTACTGAATTAGAAGATATCGATCGGCGAATTATGCAGCTAGAGATGGAAAAAGTCTCTCTGTCTGGGGAAGGGCAACGTTCGGGCATGACGGCGATCGATCGCAGTTCTAAAGAAAGATTGGGCAAAATTACTGAGGAGATTGATACCCTTAAAGATAAGCAGAAAGGTTTAACGGCTCAGTGGCAGTCAGAAAAAGGTCTGCTAGATGAAATAAATGCTCTTAAGGAAGAAGAAGAAAAGACCCGTTTAGAATTAGATAAGGCAGAAAGAGCTTTCGATCATGAAAAGGCAGCCTTATTGAAATACGGCAAGCTAGAAACTCTACAGCGAGATTTAGAAGCTCAGGAAACAAAGCTGATCGATTTACAAAAGAGCGAAACTGCCCTGTTAAGAGAGCAGGTATCGGAATCTGATATTGCCGAAATCGTCGCTAACTGGACGGGAGTGCCGATCAACCGTCTCTTAGAGTCAGAAAAACAGAAGTTACTTCAGCTAGAAGGACACTTACATCAGCGAGTCATCGGTCAGCAAGAGCCTGTAGCAGCCGTATCCGCAGCAATTCGCATGGCAAGAGCGGGAATGAGCGATCCTAGTCGCCCGATTGGTTCATTCCTTTTTATGGGACCTACAGGTGTGGGTAAAACGGAATTAGCCAGAGCTTTAGCAGCATTCTTATTTGACAGCGAAGATGCGATGGTGCGGATTGACATGTCAGAATATATGGAGAAACATGCCGTATCTCGTTTGGTAGGTGCGCCTCCTGGATACGTTGGCTTTGAAGAAGGAGGGCAGCTAACCGAAGCGGTGCGCCGTCGTCCCTATTGCGTAGTGTTGCTCGATGAAGTAGAGAAAGCTCATAAAGATGTGTTTAACATTTTGCTTCAGGTACTTGATGACGGCAGAATTACAGATTCTCAAGGACGAGTAGTAGACTTCCGCAACGCCATTATTGTGATGACTAGCAATATCGGTAGCGAACATATTCTCAATGTTAAAGGGGAGGATGGAGATTATGAGCAGATTCAGAACCAGGTGACACAGGCGCTTAGAAGTCATTTTCGACCTGAGTTTCTCAATCGGATCGACGATTTAATTATCTTCCACGGCTTGAAGAAATCCGAGCTTAAGGAAATTGTGACGATCCAAATAAAAGGTATACAGCGCCTGCTCAAAGACCAAAAAATAGGCATCGAACTAACTCCTGCAGCCCAAGACTGGATTGTCACGGTGGGTTACGATCCTGCCTATGGCGCACGTCCTCTCAAACGAGCTATTCGGAGGGAATTGCAAAATCCGATCGCGACTATGATTCTTGACAGTACCTTTTCTGAAGGAGACACCATTATTGTCGATTGCGTAGATGACAAGCTGGTATTTAACCAAGAAGGCGAAGCTAAGGATGAAGCGGAGGCTACTCCTCAACCTCTCGAAATGGCGGTAGCAAAACCGTTAGAACTTGGTAAACCAGCCCAAGCTAAGAAAACAGTTAAGAAGTCCACAGAAACGAAAAAGACATCAAAGCCAAAATCAGGAGAAAAGCCAGTTGTGTCTTCGGAAACTTAATTAGCGGGGCGATTGGCTAAAATAAATCCTAGATGCGATCGCCTTTAAACTTATGATTCACACGGTTTTAAATCTGGTAATTATCTGTGGCGCAATGTTTTTGCTGATAAAAGCCTTAGACTTGCTGTTTCGCTGGCTTAAAATTACGCCCAAACGAGAAGGCATCCAACCTAGTAAATCCGAACAGATTACGGAAAGGGTTGTTGATAGTCTCCAGCTTGCTGAATATTCTCCTCATCGCATTACAGCAATTAATTCCTGCGAAATAGAAGTAGGTATAGGCGGTGAGGCAGCAGGTAATGTTGAAGGTCTAGCAGAGGGAATAGAGGCTTTAACAGAATCAATAGGGGAAAGCGTTTCCGAGATGATTGAAGGTTTTTCCAATTAGCGAACTAAGTTTTGTGTCGATCGCTTTAGAACTATTCAATGAGTATGATTTAGCGATCGAGTCCCGAACGAAATGCTAAAGGTCTAATAACCGATCTTTTGACTATCAACAACATACCAAGGGAGGCATCAGGCGACAGATCACCTGTTTTAAAACCATTGCCGTCCAGTCTATATCCGCCTCGATAGTATCTCGACCCAAGGTTAGACGAATTCCTCTTTTGGCTGCTGCTGCGTCATAACCCATTGCTGTCAAGATGGGGCTAGGATTTAGCTTGCCACTGTTACAAGCAGAACCCGCACTGATACCAATTCCTGCCATATTTAGCTGCCTGACAATAGTTTTGCCCGTAATATCTTGGGCTGTCTTAGAAAAGCGATCGCTAAGGACAAAGCTAACGTGATGGGGTAGGCGGTAAATTCTGTCTCCTGTAGTTTTTAAACAGGGATATTCTGCCATCAGATCGAATAGGCGATCGCGCAAACCCATTAGTCGAAAAGATTCCGCCTGTATTTCTGTGGCTGCCAACTGAGCTGCAATTCCCAAAGCAGCGATCGCTGGTAGCGCCTGCGTTCCCGATCGCATTTTTGCTTCTTGTCCCCCACCCCCAAGCAGCGGTACAAGATTAACTCCAGGGCGAACATATAAAGCTCCTGCTCCCTGAATACCATATAGTTTATGGGCCGAGAGAGATAGTAAATCCGTACCTAAACTGTCTACGTCGATCGGTAAACGTCCTGCAACCTGTACTGCATCGGTATGAAAGAGAGCGCCATGATTTTTAGCGATCGCTGCCAGCTTCGCGATCGGCTGTAGTGAACCGACTTCGCTTTGTCCATAGATAATAGATACCAAAACCGTATTGGGCTGCAATGAAGTCTGTAGATCTAGAGGGTTAACTCTGCCGTAGCGATTTACAGGCAGTCTGGTAACTGACCAACCTGACTGCTCCAAAAGTTTTGCAGGCTCGTTAATCGCGGAATGCTCGACGCTAGAAATGATTAAATGCTGGGGGGTGCTGTACTGTCTGGCAATACCAAGGATGGCTAAATTGTTTGCCTCTGTGCCTCCAGAGGTAAATACTATTGATTCGGGATTGGAAACGTTTAATAATCCTGCTACCTGCATTCTGGCTGTTTCTAGAGCTGTTGCCGATCGCGCTCCCCAATCATGAAGACTAGAAGGATTGCCCCACTGCTGACTAAATATAGCCTGTGCTGCTGCGATTGCTTCGGGACGGGGTTTTGTAGTCGCGCTATTGTCTAGATAAATTTGCATACAGTTGTTATTTACTAACTCTCAATCTAGCTAACCAAGGGTTATGTTTGCCTATATTCTTATATTTTCTCCTGCTGAGGATATTTTAGACTATTCATTGAGATATATTTTTGATTGGCTAAGATACAGTTATCGAGTAGATTAATTGCAGCGCAACTTTGTGTTAAGACAATTAAGACAATTGTGTCGAATTAGCCTGTTCTTGTCGCAGAATAGATAGAGCAATCAATGGAGTCTGGAAAATGCTGTCATATGCTTTAGCGATCGTTGTCGCCATCAGTAGCTTAATCTTGTTCTCAACCGCCTTTTTGATGTCGAAGATTCATCGTAAAGATGATTTTCTTTGGAGTGCGGTAGGGCTGTTTTATGCTTCAATTCTTTGGTTTTGTGCCAGAAACATTACGGGTACAGTACTTTTAGGTCAAGCTGCTGCTACAGTTTTGATTACTTCGTACTGTTGGCAAACAATCAAATTACGACAGGCGATGCTGCAAAGCACCGTTCGAGAAGCGATCGCCAATCCAGCCCAAGATCGAGCGACAGAAACAAAGAATTTTTCAGTTGTACGTAGTTTTAACAACTTATTTAAGCGCACGAAAAACAAGCTCGAACCAAGTCCCGAACCAATTGTTAAGCCGCCAGCACCAAAGGTTACAGAGCAAGATATAGCGATTCCTAAAACACCTGCTGCGACTCCTCCCCAAGCTCCCGCAGCAGCTATGCCAAATGTTGCGCCTGCTGTCGAAAAATCGGCTGAAAGCGATCGAGTAATTCCAGATTCACAACCAAATTTAGATAGCCAAGGCAGTTTAGAACAGACATCAGGACAGGTATCTCCCCAGACAACAGAGTCTCTTCCTTTACCAAATAAGTTGCCCGAAGCGATAGCTCAACCTCAACCTGAAGCAGCTATTGTTGCACCTACACCAGCAAATAATCCAGCAGACCAAACTATAGTAAATGCTCAACCGCCAATAGCAACTGAATCAGCGACGGATGGTGATACCCAACCAATAGTTGAATCAACTCCAGAGGTAATTGCTCCAGCAACAGAGAAGCCAAAGTCTTCATTAGACTCATTAGAAACAGTAGAAGTCGCCGAAGTGCTAGAGGCAGAGATAGATAACAGAGACAACAGCGCCAATATTCGAGAATCAGACCGAGATAATGTTATCGAAGTAACTACTACAGATGTAAAGATAGTGACTGAAACCATAAAAATAGATCGAAACCAAGCTGATGATTCCGATTCTCAAGAGGCATAAATATCTAAATCTTTTAGATTTTAATTATTCGTAACAACTGCGTTAATTCACGATTGAGTTAATTTAGCAGAACTCATGGTTGCCCAATAGGTAATATCATCACTAGTAATTCTATTTGATTTTTTCGCTTCTTTTTGTTTGCCTGGGCGATCGCTATTTAGTTGAGAAGGAAATAGATTTTGTAGAAAGAAATTGACCGTATCTTGCTTGATTAATCCTTTCTTAATAGCTGTATCGCCAAAGCGTAAAGAATTCAAATGCTGTTCTCTGAGGATTACAGCAATATCGGATTCACTGAGTAAACCAGCCTTGTTTAAATAAAAACCAATCGGGCGATCGATCCGACGATTGACTAATTTAAACCAATCCTCGACAAAAAAATCGGCAGTATCTTGTTCGATCCAGCCTCGCAGAGCGAGAATCTCTCCCAAACGCATATCTTCGTGATAAGCCTGGTCTCGCAACGCAACTTCCAACTGGGGATGAGTAATTAATGCAGCTTCTTGCAAAATTTCACCAATTGGTTTAAAGGTAATAAATTTAGACATTATAAATTTTAAAAATGGCAGTAAATTATGAAAGTAAATTTCGATATATTTATTAGTTCCAAATAAACTGATGATCTGTTCGATCGGATTTAAGTCATTTTAAGTATCAATGAGTATTGAAACTGATTGAGTTAGCCGCTCGAAACCATAAGTCTAATCAATTAAATAAGCAGCATGATGCTGCATATGATCTGTTATAAAGCTACTGATGGTAAAGTAGCTGTGATCGTATCCCTCTTGCCAGCGTAAATTTAGTTTTTGCCCGACTCGATCGCAAGCTTGCTCAAATTTTTCAGGTAACAACTGTTGTTGCTGATAAAATTGGTCTGCTGTTCCCTGATCGATCGAGATTGTCGAGTTTAGCTGCACGGATTTGACCAGTTCAGTTGCGTCATATTCCGCCCACTTTTGCCTGTCTGTACCTAGATAAGCAGTAAAAAGCTTTTCTCCCCAAGGACACTGCATGGGTGCTGCAATAGGTGCAAAAGCCGAGACAGATAAATACTGTTGGGGATTTTTGAGCGCGCAAATTAACGCTCCATGTCCGCCCATTGAATGACCCATAATACTCTGTTTATCTGCTTTAACGGAGAAATTAGCAGCGATTAATTCTGGTAACTCTTTAGTAATATAGCTATACATTTGATAGTGTTTCGCCCACGGAGTTTCAGTAGCATCGACATAAAAGCCCGCACCGCTACCAAGATCCCAGTCCTTATTTTCATCGGCTATACCAGTGTTACGCGGACTAGTATCGGGAGCAACCAACATAATACCTAATTCTGCAGCCAATCTTTGTGCGCCAGCCTTGGTAATAAAGTTTTCTTCATTACAGGTTAATCCAGACAAGTAATAGAGAATTGGTACGGGTTGCGATTTTGCTTGAGGAGGCAGATATACCGCAAAATTCATTTCGCAATTGCAGATGGGCGACTGGTGAGAATAGTAAGCAACAGTACCATCAAAACAACGATATTTAGATTTGAGCTTGAGTGAGGTCATATTTTAGATAAGTAAAAAAATAGGGTAGAGGCGTTTCATGAAACGCCCGTACATATCTGCATGAAACGTCCGTACGAACAGAAATAATTCGGTTGTGTTAAAGCGATCGCAATCTATAATTATTCTAGATTCTTCTCTACATAGCCGAAGCTCAATCTTGGATTTTATAGTTATCGATACGGAAGGGCGCAGAGAATTACGGGAGATTGCGATTGTCGATCGCCACGGAAATTTAATCTATGAAGCTTTTAACCAATTATATGATGAGTATCCGCAGCACAACTCGCATAAACCACTCAAACAAATTTTAGTCGAGTTTAGTGCGATCGCTGCCAATAAATTATTGGTCTTTCATAATGCCGAACACGATTTGGCTGTGCTGGAAAAAAGCTTTCAGCAGGTTAATTTGCCCTCACCTCTTTACTTTAAAACATACTGCACCTATCGAGAAGCACAAAAACAGATAGCTTCTTCGAGCTATTCTTTAGAGTATTTAGCCAAGAAACTAAACTTAAAAGTAGATCGGCGGTATTTTAATCGCGAACAGGCTCACTTAGCTCGTTATGATGCCCCTTTTACCCACCAACTCTATTTAATCCTACAGCAGATGAACTCACCATCTTCCCTCATTAATCCCTTTGGCAGTAGTCGTGTCGATAATCCTTTTCAAACTCATCCCGACAGTACTAATGTTTATGATGCTCAATACAGTGTTTTAGAGTCGGTAATTGATGATATCAAGCACGATCCAAACCAGCAGAGTAAGGGGGCGGTAATTATTGGTCAACCTGGTACGGGTAAAACTCATTTAATCATGCGTTTGGCTAATCGCCGACTAAAGCTCAATCGACTGCTGTTCATTCCCTGTCCCAATGATGCCAACACGATTAAATATCATACCTATACCAGCATTTTAGAATCTCTCAATAAGCCTATCCCAGATACGGGATTTAATCAGCTAGAATACTTTCTGGCTAATACCTTTGTCGGCATTATCAAATCTGCCAGTACAGATATTCAGAGAATCCAGGGAATTTTACAAAAGATTGAAAACGATCCCCTTAAGCTCTACGAAATACTAGGCGGCGAAAACACGCAAACTCGTAGAAGTAACTGGGATTACGTTGAAAAATTTATTAGTGACTGGTGGTTTCAGCAATATGGCGCAGTGGGTTATGCACCAGAGATAGTCAGAGGAATTGTCAAATTTTGTCGCTATAGCGATCCTAGCTATAAACAGCTAATTAAAAAATGGCTAGCTGCAGATTATTTAGAGCCAGAAGAACTCGATAAAATTGGCTTGAGTAGCTGGCAAGATGAAATTAGTAAAGAAGACTTTTCCCTTGATGCGATCGCAGTTTTGGGTAGACTGTCCTTACTCCACGAACCATCAATTTTTGTTTTCGATCAGCTAGAAATGCTTGGTTTAGAACACAATCGCGCTATTTTGCTCAACTTTGGAGAGGCAGTCAAGGAAATTTTCACTAGAGTTCCCCATAGCTTAATTATTCTCAATCTATTTCCCGATCGCTGGCAGCAGCTACAGCAAACCTTTGATGGCTCAATTATCGATCGCATTTCGCAATATCAGGTACGGCTCGAACCTCCAACAGCAGCCGAAATTCAAACAATTCTCCAGTTAAAAGCCGAGGCGGTAAATTCGGATTTGAACAAGCTATTTACAGACAACGAGCTGCAACAAATTATTGGCAGCAAAAATTCTATTCGGCGGATATTAAATAACGCTGCTGAATATTTTCGTTATAAGTACAAAAATATACCTCTCCCTGCAATTTATAACGATGAAGCAGCAATCGTCGATCCCTCCGCAGTTGAGACGCGACTCAATCGGCTAGAATCTCAACAGCAGAGATTAGAACAACTGTTAACTAACATTGGTAGAGCATTTGACGGCTTTATAGGGACAAATACAGAAGCTCGTAATGACGATACTCTTATTGCCGATCCCGATTCGATCGATACTCCACTAAATCTAGAGCCAAGTCTCGAAAACAAAGTAAGAAATTATTTATCAAACCAGAGAGAAAAACTAGATCGAGACTATTCTGACTCCGAAATCCTGCTCGATGAGAAAGACGTAGGTAAGCTAGTAGATATCATTGAAGCTTTTAAACAGATAGCCGAACTAGAAACTGACGTATTGCCGAGTAAAAGAGTTTTTCCACCCCATCGTCTTATCACTAATAAAGGTGTCTGTATCGGTTTCCTGAGTGGCTGTAAAGGCAGTAAGTTTACCTCCCGCATGCAAAACTTTAACGAAGCTGTAGCTACCAGAGAAGAAATCAAATTTATTCTTTGGCATGATGTTAGAGGCGATGAAATCAAGCAAAAAACTGTCGGCGCAAGAGAAATAGACAAGCTAAATAATACTAAAAATGGTGAATTTAGAATCTGCGATCGCAATAATAGAATTACTTTTGAACTACTCTACAAATTTATTAGTGATATCTATAACCAAGATTTAGACATAGATATAGAAACAGAATTCAAGCCTGCGTTAAAAATAGCCGTGGAGCAGCTTAAAGACTACTGGCTAATTCAAGAGTTGCTATAAAATAATTTTCTCTCTCTGCGTCTTTGCGTCTTGGCGCGATATCAAAATAAAAACAAAAACAAGAGGGATGTTGCAAGTAGCGCAACATCCCTAACCAAAAGAATTGAAATTTAACTGTATTTGCCAGCGATTTTATAGTTTGTTTGCTGGCGGTATTTATATCTGTATTTATATTCAAATAATAATTTGTTTCCTATAAGCAAGCTGTGATCTGAAGACTGTGGTCACATAATCGCCAACACATCAAAATATCTAGTTGAAAACTAAATTAGCAGTCCAATAAATCAGGGGTGCAAGAGCGATCGCTGGCAGAAAAGAACCGACTCTAATCTTAGCTATTTCTAACAAATTACAGCCAATCGCCATAATCATTAAACCGCCAATTCCAGTGATAATCAAAACGTAAGGATTGTTGTCAGCTTGGGGAACAGCAGCACCAACTAAACCTACCAAAAGAGATAGTCCGCCCTGATATAGCAGAATTATTATCGCCGAGAAGCCAACGCCAATACCGTAAATATTAGTTAGAGCAACGGAAATAATTCCGTCCATAGTCGCCTTTAAAGTCAACAAGGTATTATCTCCAGTCAAGCCATTATTAAAACTACCAATTAGAGTCATCGGTCCAATACAAAACAACAGACTGCTAGCTACAAATCCTTCTGTAAACAATCCTTTGCCTTTGAATTTATGCTTGAGCCAATCTCCCAACACCGTTAATCTCTCCTCAATTCCTAGCAATTCACCCAAAACCCCGCCAAATGCGATCGCCAACAATCCCAGTACAGCACCATTGATTCCCCCTGCTTCGACTTCTCCCATACTGTTAGCCATGCTAATTCCAATCCAGAGAGTCAATAAGCCAATACCTTGAGTAATAATTGTTTGAATTTTTGCTGAGATAATATCTTTGAGAACTAGACCCAAACTAGTACCTAAAAACACGGTAAAAACATTGATCCAAGTACCGCTAGTTTTATCCCAGAAATTTAAGTCAGGCATTTGTATTAGTAATTAGCTTTTAGTTGTTAGTCTTTAGTTGTCAATAAAAAAAGACAAAAAAAATGTAGAGACACATAAATAAATCTCTACATCAAATTATTTCTTACAAGGGCAATTGGTAGATTTGGTAATTAAGTAGAACTTCTTACTTCTTACCTCTTACCTACTATCTTTTAATAAGCATCCTGTAACTCGAAAAAGTCTGGGGAAACATAATCTTTTCGCAGAGGATAACCGATCCAGTCTTCATTCATGAGAATGCGCTTGAGATTCGGATGTCCTTCATAGATGATGCCAAACATATCGTAGCTTTCTCTTTCCTGCCAGTCTGCTGCTTTCCAAATCCAATAGACAGAAGGTACTTTAGGATTATCTCTAGGTAGAAAAACTTTTAGGCGGACCTCTTCTGGCTGTTCCACATTGTCGGCTACCTTTGTTAAGTGGTAAAAGCTAACTAATTCTTTCCCTGCGCCTAGGTCATAAGCCCCCTGGCACTGGAGATAATTATATCCATATCCATATAGAGCAGTAGCGATGGGCAACAATAACTCAGCGTCTACCTCGATCATTTCAATATTAGAAATATCAGGTGCTAAAGCCTTGTTCTCAAAGCCATTTTCTGTGAGCCAGCTTGATGTCTTACCCGCAGCAACTATTTCTGACGTTGCCTCGTTTTCTTCAGGATTTTGCTTTTCTTCTTCAGCCACGTTCCACCTCTGATTTCTCTGCTGATTCTATCGCAGGTAGGGGCATTCCCATCGCCTCGGCTAGTTCTTTTGGTGGAGCTTGACGAGTTGCGGACTGGATATACGTGCCGTTGAGAATTGGCTCGACCACCTTCATATTATGTCTAGTGCTGTAAAAACGGTGAGTCTGTTCTACCGTTGTCGCCCTTTCCTGAATAGACTGGTTAGAAACTTTTTTGCGTAGCTTGATAACTGCATCAAAAATAGCTTCAGGACGAGGAGGGCAGCCAGGTATATAAACATCCACGGGAATCAGCTTATCTACACCACGCACGGCAGTAGTAGAGTCGGTACTAAACATTCCGCCTGTAATCGTACAAGCACCCATGGCGATTACGTATTTTGGTTCGGGCATCTCTTCATAAAGACGCACCAAAGCAGGAGCCATTTTCATGGTTACTGTACCTGCAGTAATCAATAGATCCGACTGACGGGGACTCGAACGAGGTACAAGACCATAACGGTCAAAATCGAATCTCGAACCAATTAAGGCAGCTACTTCAATAAAGCAGCAGGCTGTACCGTAAAGCATTGGCCAAAGACTAGATAATCTCGCCCAGTTGTAGATATCGTCTATGGTAGTAAGAATTACGTTTTCTGATAAATCCTGAGTTATCTGAGTCGAGCTACTAGGATTGAGTATTCTTTCTTGTTGTTGTTGTTCAAATGATGGTGAGTTCATGACCATTCCAAAGCTCCTTTTCTCCACGCGTATACTAAAGCAATTACCAAGATGGCAATAAAAATGAGGGCTTCTACAAATGCTAGTAGTCCTAAACGGCTAAAAGCCACTGCCCAAGGATATAAAAAGACTGTTTCTACATCAAAGACGACGAATACCAGCGCAAACATATAATAGCGAATATTGAATTGAATCCAGGCACCTCCAACGGGTTCCATCCCAGACTCATAGGTTGTTTGCCGTTCTGGACCACCATCGGCAGGTCTTAATAGCTTTGATGCAGTCAGCGCGAGAACGGGGACTGCGCTACATACGAGTAGAAAACCCAAGAAATATTCATAACCATTGAGAACAAACAATTTTTATCTATCACTCCCTAGTAGATGTACGTTAGTTACTATACTTGTTTTACTTTACTTAATTGTAGTGGAAGTTAGAAGCTTGAGGGCAAAAGGCGATCGCAATCTGAAGACAAATCTAATCTTTGGTCTAATTCCGAACAGGAAGCTACATGTGATGGTCGATCTTAAATGAGATTGGCTTAAATGCGATCGCAACTTGAGTGCAGTGTCACAATCGCTATAATTTACGCAGAATATAACAACTAATCTTATGCTCGATTTTCTCAATCCTCTTTTAAATCGTCGCCCAGAACTTATTAAAGCCAACGTAGAAATTTATACCTGGGCAACTTGCCCATACTGTATTCGTGCCAAACTGCTGCTGTGGTGGAAGGGCGTTGACTTTACGGAATATAAGATTGACGGCGATGACTCAGCAAGAGCAACAATGGCGCAAAGAGCCAACGGTAAACGCTCAGTACCACAGATTTTTGTTAACAATGAGCATTTGGGCGGTTGTGACGATCTTTATAATTTAGATGGTCGAGGGCAGCTAGATCCTTTGTTAGTTCAATCGCCTAGCTAAGTCGCGATCGCTTTAACAAAATAAGTATTGATTAACTAGCTATTCACCGAGCTTGTCTTTACTACATAGCCTCTTCCTTCACAATACGAACAGGTTTCCGTACGCTGTACTTCCCCCGCGCAATCTCTTAGTTCGGTATAGCCTTTTCCTTCACACTGATAGCAAGGTTGCTCTTTTGATTGCGATTTCTTCTTTGGCTCACTCGTCATAATTTTTACGCGATCGCTTGTTGTATATGAGCTTTTGATTTTGACTCACTAAATTTATTTCTTTTGATTGAACCATTGTCCAGCATTTTAAGAAATACTTAAAATAGTGTTTAAGTAGAAATTCCTATAATTGTTGGCGATCGATGAAATTACCTGAATTAGACATTAGAAGCATTGACCGAATAGTAGAGATGGCTTGGGAGGATCGTACTCCCTTTGCTGCCATTGAAATGCAGTTTGGCTTAAAAGAGAAAGAGGTGATTGCCTTGATGCGCAAAGAAATGAAGCAGTCGAGCTTTAAAATGTGGCGAAAGCGAGTTACAGGTCGTAAAACGAAGCATGTGGCGCAAAGAGAGTTTGAGAAGGGTAGATTTCGCTGTAAGGAGCAATCAACTGTCAATCGTCGATCTTAGGATTACCGATCGCTTTGAACAAGCTACACTAGACCGTGTTTTAGGTTTGGATAGTAGATATGGCGATTAGGCAAAAGTCGGCAACGAAGGTAATAATCACATATTTCTTGCTTTGTGCGATCGCTTTTTTGATGTTGTTTCCCCTGCTGTGGCTGATTGGGACGGCATTTAAATCGCCCACGGAAGATATTTTCACTTTCCCGCCCCAGATATTCCCCCGTCAGCCAACCTGGGCTAACTTTGCAACGGTATGGGAAACCTATCCTTTTGCCCTATATCTCTACAACAGTTCCCTGGTAGCTTTCTTGGCAGTAGGTTTAAATCTACTCTTGTGTTCCCTCGCTGCCTATCCTCTGGCTCGTCTGGATTTTAAAGGCAGGGAGTTTATCTTTGCTCTAGTTTTGGCAACCATCATGATTCCTTTTCAGATTGTGATGATTCCTCTCTATATTTTGGCGGTTAATTTGGGTCTGCGGAATACTTATTTGGGTATCGTACTGCCAAATTTGACCTCGGCATTTGGTATTTTTCTGCTACGACAGGCGCTCAAAGCCGTTCCCCTAGAGTTAGAGGAAGCTGCACGTATTGACGGTTGTTCGGAGTTGGGTATCTGGTGGAATATTATGTTGCCTGCGATTCGCCCAGCTTTGTTTACCCTGGCAATCTTTGTCTTTATTGGTTCGTGGAGTGATTTTCTTTGGCCTTTAATCGTGCTGGACGATCCCGATTACTATACTTTACCCCTAGCTGTAGCTAACCTAGCGGATTCATTTTCTTTAGACTGGCGCTTAGTTGCAGCAGGTTCGGCAATATCCATTTTTCCTATTTTGCTACTGTTTTTATTCTTGCAAAAGTACATCGTGCCAACGGATGTAGGTAGTGGGGTTAAGGGATGATGGGTAGATAGGGAGATTGGTGTAAATATGCTGCCCCCTGCCCCCTGCCTACCGCCTCCAAGTCATGGTTGGCAAAGGTAAAAGCGATCGCGATAACCACTACTAGCCAGATTTTTGCTTCTATCTCGCTGACAATTTAAATCGGCTAAGAAATCTTGCTTTAAATCGAGATTCACTCCGACAAGATTGAGAGGTAAATTTGGATCTTTTCTGGCTTGCTCAACTGATACTAAAAATTGCTCTCGACCATATTGGTTGTCACCTACTAGCAGAAACATCGGATTAAGTTGTTTCGTTTTAGCCTTACTAATGCGTTCAAAAGAAAGCGCCAGGGCTACTAGTTCTCTAATTTCCGAATGGGTTTGGTGAGTCATCGCTACCAAAGTCGGATCGGTCGCCGTCTCTTGAATATAATCAGCTAGGGCATCCGATCGCAGAGATTTCTGAAACCCAAGATTGTTGACTACCGTTATTGAACCCGACAGCGCCATAACTAGCATGAAGACGATGATGCGGTTGTGGGCAACAGCTAAAGGATAGGCAGAAGATTTAAAACGGCAGTTTGCTAAGGCGATCGCTACAGCCAAGGTAATTATGGGAAAATAGACAAAATGATAACGTGCTGCCAAAGAGATATCTTTACCCATGCCATATATCAGTACCAAAAACAAAATTAAAGAACCAGCTAAATAGCCCCAACAAATAATCATTGGCAAACGTGTTGGAAAGTTGGCAATTGCGGTACGCCACTGCCGAATAAGAGTCGGCATCATCCAAATTAGAATCCCCAGAATAATTAATCCAGAGACTACCGCGATGGGTTTAGACACTCCTTCTACTGGCAGCAGTACCAGCATTGTAATCATCCAGGTCAACAGACGAGGCAAAGGCAGCAAAATATCGCCTAAGTTGTAACTAGTAGCAATCCAGGTGGTCATTTCGTTATCGGAAATTCCACTTACTACTGGCAACCAGACTAAAGCTGTAGCCAGAGTTCCCATCCCAGCCAAACTCAAGCCTCTTATATATCTCATTAGCTGTGGACGACGATTATAAAGCCAGAAAAAGATAACAGCGATCGCTTCTGAACCCAAAGCTAAGACAAAAAAATAGTGAGTCGCAATACCCAAACCGTTAATCACAATCCATACCAAACTCAGCCAGACGGGAACATTTTGCTGGCGATCGATTAGCTTTACTGCTGTTACCAAACAGATCGTAGATAAAATAATCCAGAGGATAGTCAGAGTATAGTGGCGCGCTTCTTGGGACAAATAAACACCGTAGGGCGAGAACGCCATCAGAATTGCTGCTAAATGAGCCACCCAGCGAGATCTAACCGCCACCCAGCCCAAAGCAAACATACCTGGAATAGCTAAAGATCCTAAGACAGCGCTCAGCGATCGCGCCACCTGTAACGAGACTAAATCTCCATCCTGCAGCCATAATCCCGCCCACCAGCGAGTCAACCAAAAATATAGGGGTGGATGGGTACTTTCTTCAACCAAGCGGTTGAAGACCTCCTGGTAGCCAATGGTAGTATCTAAGCGCAGAGGCGCTAACAAAACATTTAGGTCGTGCGATCGATCCAAAACTATCTGATTAAAACCGTGACCCAAGCTGTAGCCAATAGTGGCAATCTCGATCGAGGAAGGGGGTTTTAAGTCTAAATTAATAAATCGCAAACCTAGACCCAGACCCAGCCACAAGAGAAGCAAGATTAAATCGGTTATAGTCGAGCGTTGATGATTGCAAAATTTCAAGGGCTGGTAAATAGCTAGTAGGTGGTCGATCGAACTATGCAGATTATATCCGTCGCCTTCAGGGTTGAAAATACGGCTAAAGATTATGAATCATCTAGAAAATTGGCGTGGCGATGGTTACAAAAATATTTGCGAATTAAACGGGTTTTCTAAAATTTACTAAAATAAGCTATTGGAGAGCTAGATATAATTTCAAAACTTTCGACCGAGTAAAAAATTTAGGACAAACTGAATAATGGCAATTAATTTGAGCAAAGGGGAAAGAATTTCCCTCGAAAAAGTAGCCCCAGGACTAACAAAAATTTTTATCGGCTTGGGCTGGGATATTAACGTTACCGATACAGGAGGAGACTTTGATATCGATGGCTCAATTTTTCTCCTAGACAACAACGAAAAACTGATTTCTGACAAACACTTCATTTTCTATAACAATCTCAAAAGTCCCGATCCAGACCAATCTATTCAACAGCGCGGAGATAATCGCACTGGTGCGGGAGAAGGAGACGACGAAGTAATTGATGTTAACCTCAAAACTGTTCCTTCCGAAGTAGCCAAAGTAGCCTTGACGGTGACGATTCACGAAGCAGACAAGCGTCAGCAAAACTTTGGTCAGGTAAGTAATGCTTTTGTCAGAATTGTTAATTGTGAAAACGATGAAGAAATTATTCGCTACGATTTAACAGAAGACTTTTCGGTTGAGACAGCGCTGATTATGGCCGAACTTTATCGTAAGGATGGCGAATGGCGCATGAATGCCGTTGGTGCTGGTTATGAGGGTGGATTACCTGCCTTAGTAGAAAGATATCAATAAACAGTCAACAGTCTTAGGGTGGGCATTTTGCTTCATGACAATATAAACAAGCTGTATAGGTAATGCCCGCCCATCCCAGTTTTGAAACAGATTTGGCAATTAGTAATCAGCCCTTCGGGTTCAACAGTTTGCTCAACGGAGGTTCCCTCCGCAACGGACGCGACGAAGGAGCTAATCCTTTAGGGCAACTGTTTCATAATCAGTAATCATTAATCAGTAATTAAAAGGATGGCAGTAAATCTAAGTAAAGGACAACGTATATCTCTAAAAAAAGTCGCACCTGGAATGAGCGCGGCATTTATTGGTCTGGGTTGGGACACTAACGTTACCGATACGGGACAGGATATCGATATAGATGCTTCCGTATTTTTATTAGATGGCAACGAGAAATTAATCTCGGACGAACACTTTATTTTTTATAACAATCTCACCAGTCCAGATCCCGATAAATCCGTCGAGCATTTAGGGGATAACCGTACTGGTGCGGGGGAAGGAGACGACGAAGTAATTAAAGTAAATCTCAAGCAAATTCCGACCGAGGTCAATAAAATCTCGATGGTGGTAACTATTCACGAAGCCGAACAGCGCCAGCAAAATTTTGGACAGGTACAAAATGCTTTTGTGCGAGTGGTTGATGCTCAGAGTCAGGAGGAAGTTGTGCGTTACGATCTAACAGAAGATTTTTCTGTGGAAACAGCGTTAATCATGGCTGAACTGTATCGTAAAGACGGGGAATGGCGCGTTAGTGCCGTTGGTGCTGGCTATCAGGGAGGATTACAGGCACTTTTAGATCGATATCAGTAAAGGGATAGGGATAAAGCGCGAAGGATGAGTCAATCAAAACTAAGCGTTAAATTCCAAATCATAAGAAAAAGATGTAAAGACGTAGGAGTGGGCATTTTACTTCGTGAGAACAAAAACAGATCGTACAAGTAATGCCCGCTAATCCCAGTTTTAAGGCGAACTTAATAATTAATCATTAGCGATCGAAACATGGCAATTAATTTAAAGAAAGGGCAACGTATTTCACTAACCAAAGAAGATCCTGGTCTAAAGCAGATTATGTGTGGCTTGGGTTGGGATTGCACTCAAAAGTCTGGCGGTTTTTTTGGTGGTAATAAGCAATTCGATCTCGATTCTTCGATTTTATGCTTGAATGCAGACAAGAAATTGCTCGATGTTAAAGATATAGTTTACTTTGGCAACTTGAGACATGGCTCAGGCGCGATCGCGCACCAGGGGGATAACCTAACTGGCGCAGGAGAAGGTGATGACGAAATTATTAATATCGACCTGCCTTTAATTCCTCCAAGTATTGCTTACCTGGTATTTGCCATCAACATCTATAAGTGCAACCAGCGCAAACAAGATTTCAGCATGGTAGACAATGCTTTTGTGCGTATGGTAAATCGCAACACGGGTAAAGAACTAGCTCGCTACAATCTTTCTGGGACAGAATATGACGGTATGACAGGGATGATCATGGCAGAAGTCTATCGTCACAACGAGGAATGGAAAATGGCAGCAGTAGGTAATGGCTTTAAAATTGCGACTCTGGCTGATATTGCTAAAGTTTACACTTAAGAATTGGCAATCGGCTATTAGCTTTATTTGAGCTAATTCGAAGAACTGAAATCGCTACTATTTCAGATTAATCCCGATCGCAATGCCACTACAGCAGCTTGAACGCGATCGTTTACGGTTAGTTTGTTCATAATGCTGCGTACATGAGTCTTAATCGTATTTGGACTTAAGTGTAATGTTCGAGCAATTTGCGGATTGCTTTTACCTTCAACAATTAATTCTAAAACCTCTATTTCGCGCTCTGACAAGCTACCGATATTGTTATTTGGTCTTACTGGTTTGAGGTTGGCAACTACTAGTTTGGCAATTTGTGGATCGAGATAGATAGCTCCATCATGTACCACGGCGATCGCTCTACTTAATAAAAAATAAACTAGGACAATGCCTATTTGGGAAATAAGATGCAGACTAAGCTTAGTCGGGATTAATACCGCCAAGACTAGAAATATCACGCTCGAAAATTCGTTACTGAGAACAATCCCCTCGACAGATGTTTCCAGGTTAGCAGTAGATAGCAACAGCAAAGACAAAGCAATAAAGACAAACTTTGGTCGAGTATTTCCCCGCGCAGTATCGATCGCCCATAAAGCAATTCCCGATAGCAACAGCGACAAAATATTTAGCCTCAAGTCCCAAATATCTGACGAGCGATCGCTATAAATCATCAGTCCCGAAAACAATCCAGAGATGCCAAAGAACAGCATTGATAGCTTACAGGCTAATGCAACTCTGTCTCGAAAAAATTGTGGCTGCCAAACCTCATAGCTTGAAGTAGTTGAAATACTTTTTCTGTTGCTGCTCATTCTATTTCAGTGATTGATAAGCATAAAACAATACTCCTTCAGCCAAATATCTTTATTCGCTACTGCGACGCGCAGCGAGTCCTTTAGGGCTACTTGCTACTTGCTACTTGAGTCCTAAAAAATTTCCTACGATCGTGAAACGGTATCAACACCACACACCACACTCCGACTAGCTAAAAGTTTATAGATGAACGAAATATTTCACAATCACCCAATCGGGTGAATCAATTGGGTGAAGTCAAGCGGTTTCCCTCGAAAGTATGCTCAAAAACAAGTAATTCGAGAGGATATAAAATGTTTGATAGCGAAAATACAGTTCCTTTAGAGCAAATAAACGAAACAGAAATATTTGGTTACGATTTGGGTGACGACTTAACTACAGAAGCTGCTTCAGTAGGAGGGTTTTTGCCTGCCGAGATAGAAGAACTAGATTCCAGCAATTTTTCTGGGGAATATGGTTGGGAATTAGATAGCTCTTTCGATAATGAAGATCGAGATTCAGTTACGGGAAACACTGGCGAAGCTATAGTGGGGGAGTTTCCGCCAGAAGATAGTCTGTTAGCAGAAAGAGAGATCGCTGAAACCATAACCTTGCAGGGAATAAATGAAGAGGTTGTTATCGAGATCGATACTTCGGGAATTCCTCATATCCAGGCTCAGACTGACGCAGATGCCTTTTTTGCTCAAGGACACATGCACGCTCGCGATCGCCTATTGCAAATAGAAACAGCACGTCTGGAAACTTCAGGAAGGCTATCAGAGGTAGTAGGTGAATCAGCACTCGAAGAGGATATTCAAGCTCGTACCTTGGGATATACTCAGCTAGCAGAAACCGCCTATCACGATCTTACTCCAGAGACAAAAGAATTTGTCGATGCTTACACCGCAGGAATTAACGATTATTTGAGCAGCAATCCCGATTTGCCACCCGAATTTGCCGAACTGGGCTACCAGCCCGAACTTTGGGACTCAGTAGACGTAATGCTTATTACTCAAGTGCTAGAGACAACTGCATTTGATGGCAGAGAACTAGGGAATTTTTTCTTGTCACAACAGGGATTGAGCTAAGAGCGTATCCAAGAACTAAACGTAGAACGAGAGGATAGTCCGACCATAATCCAGCCTGAAGAGATCGATTTTTCTGCACCATCTAGCTCACAGTCAGAACCTACAGAAACTACACAACTGTATAGTAGCAGTACATTAGAGTCAGAATTAATCTTTCCCGAACTAAGCGAACCCGAATTTAACTCAAATAGTTGGGTAATCTCAGGCGATCTGACCACTACGGGCAAACCCTTTCTCGCCAACGATCCTCACCGTAGCTTTAACGCACCCTCAAGCGACTATCAGATCGGGATCGAATCTCGTAATTTTGACACGGTGGGCATAAGCGAACCTGGTATTCCTGGCATAATTATTGGTCGAAATAACGATATTGCCTGGGGAGGAACCAGCACAGAGGCAGATAGCGCCGATTTTTATATCCTGGAAGAAACTGAAGACGCTTCTGGCTATATCTATCGGGGTGAAGTCCAGCCTTATGAAACAAGAGAAGAAACCATCCAAGTCAGAGACAGCGAACCAGTCACTATTGAGGTAAGAAATACTGTCTATGGACCAGATATTTCCGAGCTTTTGGGAGTAGAGCAGCCAGTAGCTTTACAGTCAGTGGCGCTACAGCAAAATAATGGCTTAACTGAAGGAATTATCGGCATCAATCGAGCCAGCAACTGGGAAGAATTTAGCAGCTCTACCGAATTTCTCACGGTACCTAACATTAACCTTGTCTATGCCGATGTCGAAGGCAACATTGGCTATATCGCTCCTGGTAACTATCCCATTCGTCAGCCAGGACACACGGGAGACTTTGCCATACCTGGAACGGGAGAATTTGATTGGCAGGGCTTTATTCCCACCGAAGACGTACCCCAGCTTTATAATCCTGAATCGGGTTTTATCGTCACCGCTAACAACCAGATTACCCCTGAAAATTATCCCTATGAGATCGACGGCGGATTTGCCCCTGGCTATCGAGCAGAGCGTATTACGGAACTGATCGACAGCCAAGATAAGCTTTCTTCTGAAGATATGCAGGAGATCCAGCTAGATACTACCAGTCTGCTCTATCGAGATTTAAGACCGATATTAGAACAAATCGAACCGACTACCGAACAGGGTATTTATTGGCGCGATCGCCTTTTAGCTTGGGATGGCGAACTTACTTTAGATTCTCAAGAAGCAACCGTATTTGAGGCTTGGTATACCGAACTGAGCAGACTAGCAGCCTCGGAGTTAGAGATTGAATATTTTGGTAATTCAGCTTTTATTATTGAAGGTATTCAGACGGGAGATCCTGCGTTTGATTCGGGTAACGAACCTGGTGCTTATGATGAGGCGGCTTTAGCATTAGAGGCTAGTATCGATCGCTTTGAAGGCTCGATTCCCGCTTGGGGAGATCTGCAAATAGCTAGCTTTGAACCACTCAATGAATATTCATCCGAACAACCATTACAAGTTCCTTTTAGCGGTGGTACGTCAACTGTCAATGTATCGGGCTATGACGAGGAAACTTTCGTGAGTACATTTGGACCTCGATATCGTCAAATAGTCGATCTTAATAATCCAGAAAATTCTTTGTATATAAATCCCTCTGGTCAATCGAGCGATCCGAATTCTGATAACTTTGCCGATCGGCTACCCCTATGGCAAGAAGGGCAATATTTACCCATGCGCTAAGGTAGCGTAAAGTTCATAAGAATTCTTTTCTTTTAGTCTTGAGTATACCGAGCGATTGCTTTTTATTGGCGATCGCCACTGCTGTTTCAATTGACCCAGAAAATTTTAGAATAGGAGTAAGATTATAAGGCTATCTATATAGATCGATTAATCCCTCATAATAAATAGAAATAATATCTTGAACACAAGTGTCTTGGATTACACTAAAGACGACTAAAGCTCGTTGGGAGGCAGATCTAATGCAGCAAATATTGAGCGCCTACGATATTCCCTGTCGTGTAATCAATATTGGTGCGGGAATATACTGTGGAGAAGGCGCTCAGGCTGCACTTCAAGTAAGAACAAAAGATCGCTGGACAGCCCTTCTACTTTTGAGTCCTCCCGAAGATAGTCAAGAGATAAGTTAAAGCCCTATAAAAAAAACTAAATTATGTCTTCTTTGTTTGATTGGTTCGCCAATATCAGAAAAACTGAAGCCCCTGTCCAGAAACAGCAGGAACGAGAAATAGCTGATGGTCTATGGACTAAGTGCAATGTCTGTAGCTCTGTAGCCTACACAAAAGATCTCCAGGCTAATCAATTGGTCTGTCCTGAATGTGAGTATCATAACCGAGTAGAAAGCAGCGAGAGAATTAAGCAGTTAATCGATGCTAATACTTGGAAACCTCTCGACGAGGATATTCGCCCTGTCGATCCGCTAGGATTTCGCGATCGCAAAGAATACTCTGTTAGACTACAGGACTATCAGGCAAAAACGGGCTTAACCGACGCGGTACAAACGGGAACGGGTTTAATTGACGGTTTACCCTTGGCTTTAGGCGTGATGGACTTTAGCTTTATGGGGGGCAGCATGGGATCGGTTGTGGGCGAAAAGCTGTGCCGTTTAATCGAACATGCGACGGCAGAACAGTTCCCAGTCGTAATTGTCTGTTCTTCTGGTGGAGCGAGAATGCAGGAAGGCTTGTTTAGCTTGATGCAGATGGCAAAGATTTCTGGTGCGCTACAGCGCCATCAAACCGCAAAGCTGCTTTACGTGCCGATTTTGGCTCATCCCACCATGGGGGGAGTAACCGCTAGTTTTGCCATGCTGGGGGACGTAATTATTGCCGAACCGAAAGCAACCATTGGTTTTGCGGGTAGAAGAGTAATCGAGCAAACCTTAAGGGAAAAATTGCCCGACGGTTTCCAGACTTCAGAATATCTTTTGGAACATGGTTTTGTTGATTCAATTGTGCCTCGAACCAGCTTGAAAAAGACTTTGGCGCAGTTAATTAGTCTGCATCAACCGTTTTATGCTTTGATGTCGCCATTAAAATCACAAAACGGTCATTATTCCAAATCAGCCAACAGCCAACAGCGCGAACGCAATGCACTCTAATCATCAAAAGGCGATCTATCAATAGCAATTAATCATCTCAATTCCATGCCACATTTATTAAGAAAGCAATTATTTATTGTTTTGCCTCTAATTTTTGCTACGAGTTTTTGTTTCTTTCCCGTTCCTGCGATCGCCAATACTATGCCCTTAAGTCAAACTGAAATTGACCAAAAGCTGCAAACTGTACCACAGTGGCAGCAGTCAAAACAAACGATTACTCGCACTTTTAAGTTTAAGAATTTTGTCGAAGCGATCGCATTTGTCGATAAACTAGTCGAACCAGCCGAAGCAGCAGGACATCATCCCGACCTGACTATTTCCTACAATAAAGTTACTGTTTCCCTTACTTCTCATGATGCTGGGGGATTAACCGAAAAAGACTTTGAACTAGCTCAAAATATTTCCAATCTTGCTTTATATTATGAAGACAAACCGTGACAAAGGCGCTAATTATGGAGATGATGCTGAGTAGATCTGTGCTAATTTACTATAGGATTAGCTGTTAGTAACTGCAGTTAAAACTCGGTTATCTTTTTTACCCAAAATCACTTTTGTTGTTTTATTTTGCCTTTCAATCGCCAGCGCCAAATTCGGATCGATAGATTGCTTCTGAGCCTATGTCTTCTTCCTTTTTTAGGCAGTTCGGCTTTTGCTAACAGTGCTGTAAAAGAAGCCGAGATCTACAAAGTGCGAAATCAAGTAGATCTCAACTATGGCAGAGAACCAGATTGGAATCCTGCCCAGGTAGGTGATGTTATTGTTCCTGAAGATTCTGTCCGTACGGGAGCGAATTCCCGCGCCGATCTTTTGTTTAACGAAGGTACTTTGGTTAGAACTGGTGCGGGAACTACTTTTCGTTTTCCCCCTGGCAAACGCAGCTTTGAACTGACCAGTGGCGCTGCTCTAATTATGATTCGTCCAGAACAGGGACAAAGTACTATTTCGACTCCTGAGGCACAGGTAACTTCTCAGGGAACGGCCTTATTTGTTCAGCACGACCCTAAAACCAGCTCTTCCTTGGTGGGAGTGCTTACGAATAGTCCTGCAGGTTTGGTTAAAGTAGAAAGTGCCGATGGCGAGATAACGCTGCATTTACAGGCTGGTCAGTTTGTTTCGATCGTTCAAGGAGTAGTTGGACTCGTAGAACATTTTGTCTTGCCAATGTTTTATGAAACCGTCGAATTATCGGCTGGTTTGGGATCGAATCCCGAAGCAGTGGAAGCCTTAATTGCCAAGGAGGCTCCCGAAGTTCAAAAGACAATTAGAGCGGTTCGTGCCGAGGCGATCGAACCATTACAAAACCAGCTAAACTGGCTTCAGGGTTTGTGTCGGGTGCAGGTCGAAACAGATAATTTACAGCCTTTGCTACAAATTTTGGGACTCAATACTCCAGGACTCAAAGTAGACTTATCCGTTGACGAATCAGATCTGGTAGTTTTGCCAATGCGATCGCTAGGGGGAGTAACCTGGCTGAGAAAATATTGCCAGAAAAATTCGAGTTTACCTGGCTTAGAATCAGATCGATAAAAGACAAATGTTAAGAAAAATCAACAACTGTCTTGTTATTTAAATTTTCTACAAACTATTTTGGGTCGAGATTTGGCATAATTGACATCCCATTTTTGCCAGGAATAAATTGCCAAACTGTAACAAGATTTACTTAAACATTACAGATTATTACTTTGTTTTTAATAAGAGAGACTAGGATAGGGTAAATCTTTTATGTTCATTATCGATGGAGGAATTAAATTCCCCCGTCAAAATAATTAAAAACTAAATTTGTTGTCACAATTAAGGAGAGCTCAATGCTTGACGCTTTTTCCAGAGCTGTAGTAAGTGCAGACAGTAAAACTGCTTGTATCGGTGGAGACGAACTACAATCTCTAAAAAACTTTATTTCTGAAGGAAACAAACGCTTAGACGCAGTTAACGTAATTGCTAGTAATGCTAGCTGCATCGTATCTGATGCTGTTGCTGGTATGATTTGCGAAAACCAAGGCTTGATTCAAGCTGGTGGTAACTGCTATCCTAACCGTCGCATGGCTGCATGTTTACGTGATGGTGAAATCGTTCTACGCTACATCACTTATGCAGTTCTTTCTGGCGATGCTTCCGTACTAGAAGACCGTTGTTTAAATGGCTTGAAAGAAACTTACACTGCTCTTGGTGTACCTCTTCAGTCCACAGGTCGTGCTGTGGGTATCATGAAGGCTTCTTCTCTAGCTCACATCAATGGCACAAACAGCGAAGCTCAGGCTGGTGCTAGATACAAGAAAAACGAAATGATCGATGGCGATTGTTCTGCTATCACTTCTGAAGCAGCTAGCTACTTCGATCGCGTTATTTCTGCTCTTAGCTAGAAAACCCCCTTTTGATTTTGGCCAATCAATCTAAAACAATTGGCGGAAAGCAAACTTAATTGTCTGCTTTTTAGAATTAAGTAATCTAGGAGATATCCAATACTATGAAATCTGTTGTAACTACAGTTGTTACTGCTGCTGACGCTGCAGGACGCTTTCCCACAACTTCTGACTTAGAGTCAGTCCAAGGTAGTCTTCAACGTGCTGCTGCTCGTATGGAAGCTGCTGAAAAACTAGCTGGCAACATCGATCAAGTTGCTCAAGAAGCTTACGATGCTTGCATCAAAAAGTATTCTTACCTAAATGATTCTGGTCAAGCTAACTCCACTGACACTTTCAAAAGCAAGTGTCTCCGCGATGTCAAGCACTACATGCGCCTAGTCAACTACTGTTTAGTAGTTGGTGGTACTGGTCCTCTTGATGAATGGGGTATTGCTGGTCAACGTGAAGTATATCGCGCATTAAACTTGCCTACTGCTCCTTACGTAGAAGCTTTGACTTTTGCACGTAACCGCGGTTGCGCTCCTCGCGATATGTCTGCTCAGGCTTTAGTTGAGTACAATGCTCTAATCGATTATGTAATCAACTCTCTTTCCTAAGAGTTTGGGTTTCATACTAGGCAGATGACACATCTGCTTGAATAATGGAGGCTTTGGGTCTGTTGCTATGACTTTAGTAGGTTTTGGTATCAGTCTTAAAGCCTTCGTTGCGTTTATAATTGTTTTAGTGACTAACTTGCCAAAACAAAATGAGATAGTCGGTTTTTTAGGGTCAAAAAACTAATCGTAAGCTATAAAATTTAATGACTATAGACGCTTTATTTGAGAAACTGAAGCATCCCAATCCTAATTTGCGCTCCAAGGCAATGTCAGAGATAGCAGAGGCGAGAGACGAAAATACGATTCCGCGTCTAATCGGCATTCTGGGTCAAGAAAATGTCTTATATCGCCGAGCAGCAGTTAAAACCTTGGGAGTGATTGGTGCGGATGTTGTTACTCCGGTGGTAGATTTACTGCTCAATAGTGATAATCCTACGGTACGCTCTAGCTGCGCCAAAGTGCTGGCTCAGATTGCCGTCAATCATCCTGATGTGGCAATGCCAGAAGAAGGTATTCGAGGATTGAGGCAAGCACTGAACGATCCAAATCCTGTTGTTAACATACCTGCGGTAATGACTTTGGGAGAAATAGGTTCTCCTGTATTCGACCTTTTAATTGAGGCGTTTGATACTACGGAAAATATAGTAGTGCAAATTTCAATTATCAATGCTCTCGGCTCGATGGGAGACGCTAGAGGAGTAGAAGTATTAACAAATCTGAGTCAAGATAAGTCTATCGATCCCTATCTACAAGAATCCGCGACTAGTGCCTTATCTCGCTTAGAAATGGTTATGAACTACAACAGTAAAAACTAACTATAAGTCAGCATTGCGATCGATTCTGGGAAAACTAAGGGTATGTTCGATCAATTGCTCTCAGTTTTTCTAAAATTCCCCTGTGAATTTTGCAATCGTCCAGTCTCTTTTTCCCGTAGAAGCGATTGTTCCAAGGATATGCTTCGCGATCGCAATACGCCAGATCGTCTCTGTGAATATTGTTACAATCGTCTGTTGAGTAATCGATCGCCTGACGTCGATCGCCTAAAATTATTTCAAGCTCAATCTACATTTGCTTGGGGTAGATATGATGGGCAGGTCAAAAGAGCGATCGCGCTGATGAAATACGATCGCCAACTGAAAATGGGTGAGATCTTAGGTACTCTTCTGGGAGAGGCATGGTTAAAGAGTAAATTGGTCGAGCAGTATCCAAAAACTACGGTTGTGCCAATTCCGATGTATCATCAAAAGCAGAAATCACGCGGTTTCAATCAGGCAGAAATAATTGCCAGCAGTTTTTGTCGGGCAACAGGATATAGATTGAATAATAGAGCTTTGATTCGGGTTAAAGACACAGCAGCAATGTTTAACTTAGCCAGTTTATCTGCCAGAGCTAAGAATTTGGAAGGGGCGATTGAGCTTGGGGTTAGATTGCCAAAATATCCCGTATTGTTGATTGATGATATCTACACGACGGGAACGACGATAAAAGAAGCAACAAAAGTTTTCCAGGCAAAGAAAATCAAGGTAATTGGTGTCGCGGTGGTAGCTAAGGCAGGCTTGAGAAATTAGCAAGCAGAAGAGGCTGAGGGAGAGGAGAGAACAGGGGGGATAGGAAATGAAACAAACAGAACATATTGTCGATCGCCAGTGGTTAAAAGAAGAGTTAAATAACCCGCAGGTGGTTATAGTTGACTGTCGTTTTCAGTTGGGCGATCCGAATTGGGGAAAAAACGTTTATCAGCAAAGTCATATTCCAGGCGCACATTACCTCGACTTAAATCGCGATCTATCTAGTCAGGTAGAACTTCATGGAGGCAGACATCCTCTACCAGACACCGATATCCTGGCAGCCAAGTTTGCTCGGATGGGAATTGTCCGAAACAAAACTCTGGTAGTGGCTTATGATGATGCCCGTTTTGCTTTCGCTTCACGTTTATGGTGGCTATTACGCTATTTAGGACATGATTCCGTCGTTTTACTCGATGGTGGCTGGAACGGTTGGGCTGAAGATAATTATCCAGTTAGTCAGGAGAATTCTTTAGATCGACCTGGAAAATTTAGCCCTCAAGTAAATTTAGATTGGTTAGTAGATATAAACACGGTTAAATCTGCTCGGAATGAAGATAGGATCGTTGTTGTCGATTCACGCGATCGCGATCGCTATTTAGGATTGAGGGAACCGATCGATCCTGTTGCGGGAAGCATTCCTGGGGCAATAAACTCGCCTTGGAAACAGGTTAGTGATGAGTCGGGATATCTGCAACCTTTAGAAACTCAAAAAAAGCTATGGCAAGATTTGCAGCAGGCAGAATCGATCGTTGTTTATTGCGGTTCGGGAGTTACAGCCTGCGTTAATTTGTTCTCCTTAAGTTTGGCAGGATATAGCCAGACCAAACTATATCCTGGTGGCTGGAGTGACTTTATAACCTATAACCTATAACAACTTCCTCTATTCCCCAAGTTTTCCATTACATCTCGGCAATAAAATCATCTTCCGAGATCTGGCTAGGCTTGAGATCGAATATCGTGCCAATGATTCTGTTAGCCAAAGTTATCCGAGTGCCAACATCAACGCCATTAAAACTCAGATCTTCAAAGGCGATCCCATCAATTAGAGCAATTTTATCTATCCCAGTTTCAAAATCAGCAATATTGGTGATGCCACTATTGGGAGCGATTACAAAAGCATCTGCTCCGCCATTCCCAACCAGACGATCTCTGCCAGAGAAGCCATCGAGAATATCGTCGCCATTTCCCCCTATTAGAGTATCTGTTCCCGCACCTCCCTGGAGTACATCATTACCCTGATTGCCAAGAAGAACATCGTCGCCCTTGCCGCCAATTAAATTATCGTCTTGGGCTGCACCAAAGATAGTGTCGTTGCCAGCCAGCCCCGAAATTAAATCGATCTCAGAAGTCCCGTCGAGACGCTCGGCTGCTGCTGTTCCTTCCACGGCGTTAACCAAATTAATTCGATCGACGGTCAATTCATAGTCTCCCGTAGTCGAACCAGCACTCCGACTAAAATTGCTGTTGCCGTTGACTGGATCGTAGTCAAAGTTGCCGTAACTGCTAACTCCTAAATAATATGTTCCTGTAGTCGGAGCAGTATATTCAAGATAGGCATCTAGGCTGGATTCTTCTCCTGAAGCAATGCCGTCATCATTTGCCTTGATTTCTTTTCCTTCTGCATCAAAAAGTTTGATGAAAGTGTCTAGCTGTGTGTCGCTAGCGGTGTCGAGATCGAAACTAAAAGTACTACCAAGATTTAGCTCGACTACATATAAATCGACATCGGTAGGAGATTCGATACTGTTGGTAATGGTAGTTGGCATTTCCCCACCAAAATCTTCTGGGTTAAAGGCGATCGCTTCTGCAAAGGTATTATCAATGTCGGTATCGGTTTCCACTGCCGAAACATCTAGATTTAAAATATAGTTACCCTGGCTAAATCCGCCAGATTCGAGACTAAAGTTGTTTCTACCTTTGACAGCATCATAGTCTATATTTCCATCGCTGCTAACGCCGATAAAGTAAGTTCCGTTAGCTTGGGGTGCAAACGTGAGTAAAGAATCAAAATCAGAACCGTTGGCAAGATTTCCCCCACTATCATTATCAAGTGCCAATTCATTTCCCTGGGAATCAAACAGACGCAGATACGAGTCCAGATCCGAGTCCAGATTTGTGGTGTCGAGATTGGCGGTAATGCCGTCTCCTAGATCGACTTGAACTTGATAAATGTCTATATCATCCTGTGAAGCTATTTCACCCTCTAGTGAAACTGCTCTCGTTCTCTGATTAATGCCACTGTCGAGAGCTTCTGTAATCGTGTTATCAATATCTGAGTCTGCTTTTATCTGTTTCACGGCTATTTTCAACTGGTATTCTCCTGTAGTACGAGAGGGATTAGCTACATCGGCATCAAAATTAGTTCTGCCATTGACGGGATCGTAGTCTTCATTTCCCGAAGTACTCACAGCAGCGTAATAAGTTCCTGGGCGATTAGGAACAAATTTTAGGTAAGCATCGGCATCGAAGTTAGTGTTTTGATTGGCATCGCGGTTGTCATTAAAGCTCAATTCGTTTCCTGACGAATCGAATAAGCGTAGATAGGAATTTAACTCCGAATCCAAATTACCCGTATCGATCTCTAGATTGACTCCTTCTCTTTTACCAACGGTAAACTGATAGACATCTACGTCTAATTCCGAATCTATGTCACCATTAAATAATTTGCTGCGAAGCTTTGGAGAAGCCACTTCAGAAGCGATCGCCTCGGCAATTGTATTGTCGGGATCTCGATCGGCAACAACAGCTTCAAGTTCGAGTTCGAGCTGATAATCTCCCGTTGTAAACCCCCTATTAACCGCTGAATTAAGGTTGATATCGCCGTTGATTGGGTCGTAACTATCATTACCGCTACTGCTAACCCCGATAAAATATTCTCCTGCCGTTTCTGAGGCAAAAGCGATCGCCGAATCTACGGTTCTATTCTCAGGAGTAACATTGTCGTCATTTGCTTCTATCTCGTTTCCCGATGCATCAAACAGCCGTAGATAGGAATCTAAACTAGAATTATCCAGTCCGCTGAGGTTGAGGTTTATTCCCCCAGGCGACAGTTCAAAACGGTAGAGATCTACATCAGATTCTGTTTCTACCGTCCCGTCAATGGTAATGCTGTTTGCTTGAGGATCTATTTCTATCCCTGTTGCCTTGGCGATCGTATTATCAGAATCGATCTCTGCCACCACATCAACCAAATTAAAAGTTAGATCGTAACTTCCGACTACAAAATTGTCCGACGCAGGCTCGATATTACTATCGTCAATCGGATCGTAATTTCGATTGCTCGCACTGCTAATGCCAACATAGTATTCTCCTGATTCGTTGGCAACAAATTCCGCGTAAGGATCTAAGCTAGATACAGATGAAACATTAGAATTATTAAAAGTTATCAGATTTCCATCGCCATTAAAAATCTGTAATGAGGAAGCAAAACTATTGTCGGGCATAGATGAAACATTAGAATCATCATTAAAAGCTAGCTGATTTCCACTGCTATCAAAGATTCTCAAAAAAGAGTCGAAACTAGATTCATTATTGGGATCGCTTGTTGTTGTAACGTCTAAAGTAATCCCCTGTCCTTCATTTAATTGAAATTTATAAAGATCGACATCTGATGAGCGATCGAGGCTTTCGCTCTTAGTAACGCTGCTTTCTGTCTTTGAATCTACCCCGCTAGGAGTTGCCTCGACAATTAAATTATTTGGTTCTAGTAACATAAAATACTCCTACGTCAGCCTATTAAAAATATCAGGGTTTCATTATATTCTGAGAGTTTCAATTACGCTCGATCAATATGAGAGATGGAATAAAAATGAATCTATATTGTTACTAAATATAGATAGATGTCTCCTGCAAAATAGGCAGATAAACATTCAAAATACTAATTTCTTAAGTATCGAAAAACAATCTAAATAGTCTTTCGAGTTCAACTATTTTTATTTGCTATATTTAAATAATGCTTCAGCATTAAAGCTTACCGTCTGTAGCTCTTGAAAAATAAATCCGAGCCAAGCTAATCCAGACTAGACGCAATATTTGCTAGATTGATTTATATGTTAAATTTTCAATATTCAAGTTTAATTGATGCGCCTGTAGAGAAGGTGTGGCAGTTTCACGAACGCGCCGATATTCTCGATCTATTGACTCCCCCTTGGCAGCCAGTCACAATTATTCGCCGTGAGGGAGGCTTAGGAGTAGGAGCAGTAAGCGAGTTTAGGCTATCTCTGGCGGGAATTCCCGTACCCTGGATTGCTACTCATACCGAGTGCGTGTCAAATCGCCTTTTTGTCGATCGCCAAACCGAAGGTCCGATGGAATCTTGGACTCATCGCCATGAGTTTACTCCTGAAGGTACGCAAACCAGGTTGACCGATGCGATCGCCTATGAAATTCCTGGTGGTATGATGTCGGAAATGCTCTTAGGATGGTGGGTTGAAGCTCGTCTCCACGATATGTTTCGCTACCGCCATCAGGTCACGAAAGCCAACTGTGAGTAATGTAGAGACGTAACATATTACCTCTGTACGGAAGTAAGAAATAATTAAACTCGAACTTTTGTCCGATCGCAAATCGTCGCTTTTGCCTGTTCGGCAGCTAGGGGTTTTGAGAATAAATATCCTTGTCCGAAGCCGACGTTTAAAGCTTCTAAAGTTTCTAATTGTTCTGAGGTTTCAATCCCTTCGGCAATTATCTGCATCTCTAGAACCTGAGCTAAGGTAATGATCGTTTTGATAATTTCTAAATTTTGCTGCTCGGTGTTCATAGCATTAACAAAAGAACGATCTATTTTCAAAGTATCAACAGGAAATAGGGGTAGATAGCTCAAAGATGAATAGCCCGTACCAAAATCGTCAATAGAAAGCTGAATCTGTCGCGATTTGATTTGTTGTAACACATCAATCATTTGTTTCGTATCTTCGATTAGCATACTTTCGGTGATCTCTAACTTCAGGTATCGACCCTCTATGCGAGTTTCTGCCAAGATCTCATCGATAGTTGCGAGAAAATTGCGATCGCGAAGCTGTTCTCCTGCCACATTGATACTCATAGTCAGATTTTGTGCCGAAGAGAATTCTTCTTTCCAATTTTTGAGTTGGCGACAGGCTTCAAACATGACCCATTTTCCTAATGGCACGACCAAACCTGTTTCTTCCGCTAGAGGGATAAATTCTCCTGGCGAAATCATCCCTCGATGGGGATGTTGCCAGCGCACCAAAGCCTCAAACCCAAGCAACTCTAGAAGATCGAGAGAGAGAATTGGCTGGTAGTGGAGGATTAATTCTCGATTGACGATCGCATCTCGCAGTTCGTGTTCTATTTCTAGACGACGCATCACGTCAAAATACATTTGCGGGGTAAATATTTCATATCTTCCCTTGCCTAGCTCTTTGGCACGATACATGGCGGTATCCGCATCACGCAGCAAATCTGTTTCGGAGGTATATTTCTCATCTCCCAGGGCAATACCGATGCTGACGGTAATGGAAAGACTGCGATCGCTTAAATCAAAAGGAACGGCAAATTCCCGAAGAATTGCTTCGGCAACATCTTCAACCTGCTGTAAATCGCTAATCTTTTCAAGCAGTACGGTAAATTCGTCTCCCCCCAGACGAGCGATCGTCGTGTTATCGGAGATACATTCCTCCAGCCGTTCGGCACAGGCAATTAAAAGCTTATCTCCTGCTACATGTCCCAAACTATCATTGATGATTTTAAATCGATCTAAATCGATAAATAGAATTGCAAATCGATTGCAACAATCTTCGATCGCGTTATCCAGGCATTTTTCGACTCGCTGCATTAGCAGCTTGCGGTTGGGTAGACCCGTCAAACTATCGTGTAGAGCATCGTGACGCAGTTTTTGTTCTAGCTGCTGGCGCTGAAAGATTTCCTGTTTGAGAACCTGATTGGCAGACTCTATTTGAGAAGTTCTTTCTTTGACCCGTTGTTCTAGGGCTTCGTTTAGAGTTCTAATCTCGGCATTTGCTATTTGCAAGGCTAGCTGATTTTTAACACGGACTAACACTTCCTCAACCTGAAAGGGTTTACCAATAAAATCTGCTCCACCAACGTCAAAGGCTTTGACTTTATCCTGCAGGTCATCTTGGGCGCTGAGAAAAATTACGGGAATACTTTTGGTGCTGGGATCGGCTTTTAACTGTTCGCAGACCTGATAGCCACTGAGATCGGGCATGTTGATATCGAGCAAAATTAGATCGGGACTATCGTTCCGAGCGCCCATTAAAGCGATCGCGCCATTCTTGGCACAGCGTACTTTATAACCCTGCTGAGTCAGCGTGGTAGATAACAGTCGTAGATTATCGGGAACGTCATCGACAATGAGTATTTTGCAGGCAGACTTTTCAATTGTTTGATTCATAGCTAGTCAATCAGTTCTAAAATTACGTCAAAATCAAAGTTCGCTACCTTGCTTGCTAAAGCTTCCTTGACAAAATCATGGGATTCTGGAATTTCGGCAATCAACTCTATTAGTGCCTGCTCGTTAAGTTGAGAAGCAGCAACGTTTACTCTTTCTAGCCATCGTTCGGGCATAAACGACAAATCTTCGGCGACCAAATTTTTATTTTTAGCTGCTGCCTTCGGAGGTTCGCTTGATTCATAGATATAGGTTACGGGCAAATATTCGGCAATTTTGTCAAACAATAATGTGTCCTTGATTGGTTTGCTCAAGAAATCATCACAGCCTGCTTCGAGAACTTCAAATCTACTCTCGGCAAAGACGCTGGCAGTTAAAGCAATAATTGGTAGATCGATCGAGAAGCGGAACTTCATTTGTTTCTAGCCAGGTTGATTTGCCATCGGCATCAATCAGTTTTTCTAAGATGCCATATTCGGCAGTATTGCTAGCAGTAATACGGCGATCGCACTCGACATATGAATCTGCTACCTTCACCCAAGGCATCTCATAATCATTCTTGCCAATAAGTTCCTCAGACGACTTTGCTCCAGCCAATTCTGCAAAACTGCGAGCGCAGCCCAAAAAGCAAGAATTGAGATCCTTCCCAAAAATTGTTTGGGGCAGTTGGTCTATCACCAACTGTATCCAGGCTAAGGACTGAGACAGTTGACTGTAAGATTTTTCCGTCATTGGTTTTTTTCTAAGTACTCTTTCAGTAGTGACATGGAGTATGCCAAATTGGTTAGACTGAGTCTATTAGAGAGTATGCCCGAAAATTACCTGAGACTAACTAAGTTTGAGAAGATAGGGAGTATTAGCCCAAAATCTGTTAAAAAATACGAATTACCATCGGCTCTATTAGCATATAGACAGTTGTCAAGACTTCATCTGTGCATAGAGATTGTGATTTCATTTCTAGAATCAGTAATCCCCCCCGTCCCGATTTTTAATGTCTGCGCTCCGAAATCGTCATGGGTAGGCTAAATCTATTTTTTGGCGCTCGACTGCGCTCGAACTTAAAGTCCGATCTTTTCTAGCTTTTGACGGGGATTATAGCTACTCAACTGCTGTAGTTTTTGATAGTATTCTCGTTCCGCTTCGCTTAAATCTTTTGACGTGACGATCTTTAATTTCACCATTAAATCGGTACGTTGACTATTTGACTTGCGCCAACCTTTGCCTTTGAGTCTCAAAGATTGACCAGAATCTACTCCAGCAGGAATTTTCATTTCTACCTTCCCATCGGGAGTCGGGACGGTTATTGCCGAACCTAAAACCGCTTCCTCTGGAGTAATAGGAATTTCAGCCACCAAATTATCTCCCTTGAACTTAAATAAGGGGTGGGGTTCTAGCTCAATTTTGAGATATAAATCGCCTCGTGGCGATGAAGAAGAGGTTGATTGTCCCTTACCTTTAATTCTAAGACGGCTACCCGATCTAGCACCAGGAGGAATTCGGACTTTTACCGTTTCTTTTCCGAGTATAAATTGCTTTTGCGTGCCGTTGAAGGCTTCGGAGAAAGAAAGTGCGATCGAGCCTTCGCTATCAATTCCTTTATAGTCTGCTCCTGAAGCATTGCCATAGCCTCTTGGAGTACGACCAGCACCGCGTCCGAGCATTTCGTTGATAAAATCTTCGAAATTTCCGTACTGACCAAAATCAAAACCGCTAAAGTCAACATTGGCACCCGCGCCAGGAGTTCCAGAGCGCCCCGACGCTCCCCCTTGACCCATTTGCGACCAATATTGACCGTATCGATCGTATTTAGAGCGTTTTTCTGGGTCTGACAATACTTCTTGCGCTTCGTTAACTTCTTTGAAACGAGTCTCTGCTTTTTTATCACCCTGGTTGAGATCGGGATGATATTTACGGGCTAACTTACGGTAGGCTTTTTTAATCTCATCAGCAGAAGCTTTTTTGCTAATGCCTAGTATCTGATAGTAGTCTTTGAAGTCGTTGGCAGCCATAGGCTCTGATTGGTACTTTATAACTGAGAATGAGTTACCTTAGTTTCTAGGATAACTACAAAATCTATTATTTTGCACCTTTTGAACACTGAAAATGGACTCAGACCAATAATTTATGATTATCTATGGTTCAACTTCAGTATTTTGAGGGTAGTTCGCTCGGCTAGATCGGAGCTAAAACAATATTTGGTAATATTAGAAAAAAAAGAGCGATCGACATTACGATTCCAGAAGCGATCGATCGCAATTATTTCACAGGAAGGAAATGCTTGAAACTGACGATTTTTTTGCTGATGGTTGAGAGACATAGCTAGCTTGGAATAATACATAATATCTTTGCTTTTAATCCTCTAGACTTAATTTACTTGATTCATCTAATGTAATTAAACTTATAAAATATTTAAGAAATAGCGTTCCGTCTTTAGGAGTACTTTTGAATAATCTTAATTATATCTTTAATATTGTCGGGGATAATGCGATTCAATTTTGACTCGATCGAAAGATAAATAATTTTATCTTAAAATGTACGACTATTTTCGATCGCTCAAACAGCCGTTCTACTTTTTGACCACACGCCGCTTTCATCTTCATCGTACTTATCTCTAATAGTTGACCACGCTTGATGTTCGGCTTTGGTTTCATCATCGGTTTCATCCAAAACCTGATTGTAGGTGGCAATAAAATCTTGCTGTGCAGCCTCCGACAGATGAGAACGTATTTCAGGAGATAGATCTGCCGCATCGTTGCATTGACCAGAACAAGGACGAGGCAAGGCGGAATCATTTAAATGAATTTCTTCCCCGCCAGCGCTTTCTATCAATAACTGATATTCGCCAGACTTATTGGCAGGAACTTCAACCATGAGCAGAAATTCTCCTGCCTTGACGCGAGTTTCATAAATTGCTGCTTTTTCCTTCGGCATCCCTAATGTGCCTAAAGCCGAAGCCAGCCCTGCTCCCGCACTGCCAGCCAAAGCCCCTGAAGCTGCACCCAAAAGAACAGAGGTTATCGGTCCAGCAGCGACGACAGAACCGATGAAAGGAATAAATAATACTCCCATACCCGTAAACAGACTTAGAAGTGAGCCAAATAGAGAGCCAAAGACTGCTCCAGTTCTCAATCCGCCTAAGATTACATCCTTTTTAGATATAAAACCAGCAATTCGCGTCTGGGATTCAAAGTTCTGACCCATTAAAGAAATATGATCTTGGGGAACTCCGCGATCGATTAGACGACGAACGACATTATCTACCTGCTGTTCTTCTTTTAATACAGCAGTAATCATTCTTTCTGCTTTATATTCTTCTGTCATTTAATTGAAGAATTAATTTGATTATTTTTTATACTGCAATTCAAGATAAGTGGAAGTAAGAAAATAGCGTAAACAATACACTTTCTTACTTCACGTCTAATGATTAGGCGTTTACTGCAGGCTTGGTTTCATCACCAATACGTCTGCCACTAGGATCTAGACTTTCGCCTTCTAAGAAAGAACGTAGCATCCAGGCCATTTCTTCGTGCTGCTCCATCAAACCAGTTAGAAAATCAGCAGTACCTTCATCGTGAAACTTGTTGCCACACTGGTCGATATGATCTCTGAAGTTACGGATAACCTGTTCGTGATCCTGGATCAAACGAGCAACCATTTCGTTAGCAGAAGGCAAGTCGTTTGGATGCTCTTTAAGAGTACTGTGTTGAACAAATCCTGCTGCTGTGCCTAAAGGATAACCACCTAGCTGACGGACTCTTTCTGCCGTTGCGTCTATGTTAAGGGTAATAGCGTTGTAATGCTCTTCCCAAAGAGTGTGAAGGGTACGGAATTGAGGACCAATAACATCCCAATGATACTTTTTAGTTTTAATGATGAGGAGATACTGATCTGCTAAATCTTGGTTTAGTAATTCGATAACGCCGTGGCGTTGTTCTTCGCTCAGTCCGATGTTTAGCTGGGGCATGTTGGAAAATTGATAACTACGCTTTTATTAGAACAAGTATTTAGGTACTCATACATCTGTAAGAAGAGATAACTGGAGATTATGATTCTCTATCTTTAGATATAGTTGTTTGTAGGCATGGCTAAACTCAATCTTGTTCGTGGCAGTTCAACGATGCGATCGAGCTGAAGCTACTCAAGTTCGTGAATATCGATCAAACCATCGGGAGGAGATATTTCTACTCGCTGATTGGCGAGATCGACGATGGGTACTATTTCTTTGACAAAGGGAACAAATATAGTGACTGGCTTTTTAGCTTTTGGTCGGTATTTTTTGCGTTTGCTGCGACGACTAATCTGGGAAAGATCTTTATCTGCTGCGATCGCATTTTCGGGCTGTTTATGAAGTCTAACCTCTAGTAAATCGTTACCCGCCGAATAGAGATCTACCACTACGCCGATATTTTCGCCTGTCTCCTGATGGTAAACTTCCAAATCTACTAAGTCAGCAACATGATATTCATCCTTGCTTAATTTGGGACGAACGTTTTTATCTACCAACAGTTTATAGTTGCGATAGGCTTCGGCGCGATCGCGATAGTCAACTCCCTCTAGCTTAATTACGTAAAGATTTTTACTCGTCATCGAGCGTCCACCCTTGAGCCGCACTTCAGTAATAGCGCCCGTATCGGGATGCTGTAGCCAGCGAGTTCCTGCCTTGGTAAATCGTTCGGGAAAGTCAGACTCGGAATAGACTCGCAGTTCTCCCTTTAAGCCTTGGGGAGAGGTAATTGTCCCTACCTCTAATAATTCTGGCTGATTCAAAGTTGATGATTCATCGTTCATATATTTTGATTGTTCTGACGTTCTGTTTTTGGTAATTTGGCGATTTAAACTTTAACTAACTCGTAAACCTGCTGCGCTACTTTCGCTAAACGTTTCATTGCTCCGGCAATTTCTGCTTCCGTCGCGGTGAGGCTAATTCGCAAGCACTGCTGCTTGTGCTGCCAATCTTCTTTTAAGCCAGGGAAGAAAGTACTTCCAGGCACGGCAATCACTCCTACCTGCTTTAACTGCTGATAAAATTCCCAGTCTGTCATCGGTAGATCCTTGAGCCATAGCCAGGCAAAAATAGCTCCTTCTCCTTGATGTAGATACCAGGGAATATCGGGCATGGCTGCATCTAAAGTGTTCTCTAAGACCTCTATTTTGCGCTGATAGTGAGGACGAATTGTATTGATGGCAATATCTGCCAGTTTACCAGAAGCGATCGCCTTGGCTGCGATCGCCTGTCCATAGCGGGAGGAATGAATACAGGAGTTTGTTTGAAAGGACTCTAAAATTTGAATTAATTCTGGATCGCCGATCGCAATTCCAATTCTTTCCCCTGGTAATCCTGCTTTTGAAAGGCTCATACAGTGAAGAATATTGTTGCCAAACTGAGGAGTCATCGGCGTAAAGTTTAAGGCAGGGAAAGGCGGTGCATAAGCCGAATCAACTAGAACGGGGACGTTATGAACGGCAGCTAAATTGGCAATCTTAGTTACTTCCTCATCACTAATCACATTCCCCGTAGGATTGCAGGGGCGAGAAAAAATCACGCAGCCAGTTTGTTCGTTAATCTGTAGTTGACTAAAATCAGGACGATATTTGAAGCGATGATGTCGCTCGTCTATTTCCAAAGTTGGCTTATATGCCACCAATGATTCTGGAGTCAGGCTAACCCCGCCATAGCCTGTATAGTCGGGACTGAGGGGTAACACTACCTGGCGCAACTCTCCCGAAGCACTATAGCCACCAAAAGCGTTGGCTGCATAGAGATATAGAGCCTGAGACCCTCCTGTAATGAGAACATTGCGATCGCTTAAAGACAAACCGTAACGAGCGTTAAAATCTTTAACTACCGCATCGATTAGGGGAGCATAACCTTGGGATGAACCGTAACGACAGACAACTTCTCCGTATTCATCACTATCGAGTAATTCTTGTGTACAGTCGCGCCATAGCTGTTCCACCTCTGACAAAATTACAGGATTTCCCGCACTAAGATTGATAAACTCTTTTCCCTCACTATTGCTCAAGGTTTCAATAATGTCCTTCATGATCGCTCTAACTCCCGTTAGTTGGGACATTTGAGAACCAAATTGAGATAGATCGGGGTTCATTGACAGTTACCTAAATATCGAGAAAATGTATAAGTCATAATTTTAGCCTGATGCTTAGCCTTTAATAAACTAAATAGTTGCGATCTCAAAGGACAAAGGTGCTTCGCATATGTGCTGTGGTGCTATGAGCGTAATCGCCATTTATAATTTTTATAGATGTTCGCAAATAACTTTTGCTTTTTTTAGAACAAATTTCAAGATCGATCGCCTGCTAACTTATATGACTCTCTACGCAGATACTCTTGCTTCCCACAGCTACCGATTTAAAAGATTAATGCTAGCCTACAGTAATAGCGAAATCGAGCAAACTCTCCGTAATGCGCGACTATTGTTTGAAAAGCTGGACAAAGCGCTGGATTCTCCCAATGAAACAACGGAGAAATATCGTCTGAGAATTGAGAATTTAGTTGAGATCTATAGACAGCAGGGTGAGATCGAAGATTTAAAAGCTGAAATAGAAGGTCTGTACGAGGAATTGCAAGCATCAATTTAAACAATGGCAAAGCTAAAATTAAAACCGTGCGATCGCTGCAATAATTTGGTAGATATAAGATACCGCATTCAATATCAACAGGATGGCGATTGGGAATTAGTCTGTCCTGACTGTTGGCAAGAAGTTAGTCAAGATAATCCTTTTTATCGCTACGGGGGAACTTGGAAAGCAAAGCGAAAATAGCCCATAACCTATATCTCATAAAGGCTTAGGTCTAAAAATTAGAGTTGTTCAACCAGGAACAAAAGTTCTTCTTTCACGAACAGGATCTTGTAAATCGCTTTCTAGATCTACTCCTTCTACTAATTTAGGGAAACATTTTTCTGCTTTATCTCCCATACAGACATTGCGGATAAATTCAAAGAAGCTACGACCGATAAAATAAATAGTATCGTCTCTAGAAACGATGAGCAAAGACGAAGAAATTCGCGAAGCAATCTATAAACTTCGTGATATTATGCCCCTCAGAGTAGATACGCGGATAAATTAGAAAATTTGTCTCGTGTAAGGTGGATATCCAAAAAGCTTCTGCATAATAAACAGTTATGTGGCGTGTGACACACCCATGATATTGCGACTTGCCTCAATTACGGATGCGGATGCGATTGTGGCATTCGATGACATCGCAGCATCCAAACCTGAACGCGTCCATTTCATTCACGACCAAATCAAATCGTCTGCGTGTTACGTCGCCGTTATCGACGCGAACATCGTAGCCTACGCCGTACTGAACTATAAGTTCTACGATAACGGTTGGATCGAAATGTTGTATGTTCATCCGCAATTCCGGCGTCAAGGAATTGGTTCTGCGTTAACCCGTCATCTAATCGACGAATGCCGCACATCCAAACTGTTCACATCGACGAATCAATCTAACTTCCCGATGCAGCGGTTGTTGGCAAAGCTCGAATTCGATCGAAGTGGCTTCATCGAAAACCTTGACGAAGGCGATCCAGAACTGGTGTACTTTAAACGATTAGGCGATAATGTCACATAACAACGCGCTAAAGTCTTGGCGACGGTTGACATTGCTCCTACTTCTTTCCTAAGTTTTTAGATGCTTTTGTATTCAAAATTGATGGACAACTTCAACTTGCTCTAGTTAAAAGAACCATATTTGTAAATTGTTTTGCATCTAAAAGTTTCATAATGCTGTAGAAAATTTACCGTCTCTCGATCGGCACATCCTTTTATTGTTTTGATGAGCAGATAAATTATCCAGATCTCTTTCTTAAATTTGTTTTTTATCCACTCTACTAGCATGGCAAGCTATAAATAGTGCAACATGGATTCAAAAAAGATTTGCTTCTCTTCTCACTCTGAACCTTTGCGCCTCTGCGCCTTTGAGCCTTTGTCCCAAAGGGACACCGCAAGCATACGCGAACATAATCCAATACATTAGTTTAGACTTGCCATGCTACTACGCTGCCTTAAATCATCGTAAAATCTGCTGCAGTAAGATCGGCAGCATCAACGTTACTCACAACTGCCAACAGTTCATTACCATTAGTCATATCAGCAATTAAAGTCGCTGTTCCATCGGCTCTATTAGTAATGCTCAGATCGCTAAAGCCAAGGTTAGATAAACCAAATCTATCTATACCATCTTTAAAATCGCTAATCATATCCTTACCCATAGCTGATTCGAGAACAAATATATCCGCATTCCCTCCCCCAACTAAGGTATCTTGACCCATCTCTCCATAGAGAATATCCTTTCCAGCACCGCCGTAAATACTATCACTCATTTGGCTACCCATTAGGGTATCATTACCAGCACCACCAACAAGTTTGGTTTTGATGTTAGTCGCACCACTAGCATCAATCGTATTATTACCAGCACCACCAATAAGATGCGCTGATTCAATTTGGCTAATCGCATCCATACCCTGTCCTTCTAGTTTGGTATTAGTCAGGGTAAAGTTTACGTCGCCACTTTCAATCAGCTTGTCATAACCCATGCCACCATTGAGGATATCGTTACCTTTTCCTCCTTTGAGTGTGTCGTTATGTTTTTCACCGTAAAGAGCATCATTTCCCTCAAAACCTTCTAATAGGTCATTGCCATTTTGACCATGTAAAACGTCAAACTCACTCCCACCGTAGAGAATGTCATCACCAACACCTCCAGTTAAGTTTGTGCCGAAGCTGTTTACCAAAATTACATGAATAGTATCTTCACTTTTTTCACTTTCGAGATAATCTTGTCCGAGATCGCGAATTGCACCTGGATCTAGTTCCGTTGATTGAGTCTCAATTGAGTTTGAATCAACGCGGGAATTTTTGACATTGCGATCGGAAGAGAAAGAAAGATCGTAAAGATTGGCGTTGACGACGGTAAAATCCATAATTATGACCTGTAGAGAATTGAGCTGGTTATCTTCAAGGCAGTTGACTCTCAATAGAGAGGGTTTCAATTTAAAATTGAGATTCCAAAATTAGGCAAATATAGTAGGTAATAAATATACGAATTACGTTTACAAATATAGTGCGATCGCCGTTGCCGACAAACACAAATTAAGTATCTATATCTAGATCATTAATAACACCGAACAAAACAGATAACCATAGTTAAAATCAACTAATAAAGATTATTTGAAGGCAATAAATTTGAATAAAATAAGTAATTATAGTTAGCAGTATTTATTGAAAGACGCAAGCGCCAGAAGTTGAGATAATTTAAATTACATTCGGTCGAGACGATCGCTTAATGCCCATTCTCAAAATCTAAGGCTGGCGGACGCGATCGCGCTAGCTAACTTTTTATTCAAATGTTCGGATCGACTATTGGGTCGGGATGAATAACAAACTGCAACAAGATTTTACGCTGTAGCCCTTAGAAATCATTAAGTAATATTACGCTAAATATATTTATCTGCATTGTTATCTATAGTAGATATAGAAAGCTTAAATAAGGCGCAAAGAATAGACTTAGTTAAAGCTAATACTTGTTGCTATATAGCGCAATTAGCTTTTTCATAAAGTACTTTCTAAAGCAAAAATTTACCTGGGAAGTTGGGGCAAAGTACTGTCTCACCTTTTCTTTGTTATTGAGTTTTCCGAACTGTTTGGCATTTGCGTAAAATAACTGAAAAATCAGAGATTGCGATCGATCTCGTCTTTTTCTCAATCTTTACTCAGAGCAAAAGAACTTGGCTTAAAGCTTAGATAGCTTTTAAAAAATAATCTGTACTCAGTCTAGCAATCAATTGAGAATTTCCTGCCTCAAATAGATGAGGTAAGCAGGACTATTTTTGCAGCTAAATTGTTGTGAAAAATTATAAATTTATTACACTTTTTTCAGGAGTCAAAATGAATCGAGAAGCAGTATTGTTTTTGGTAACGTTAATTGAGGCAATCATTGTTGTGTATGCCTTTTACTATTCCCTTAAGTGGCTGTATCTAGATCGGCAGCGCCAAGTTTGAGATTCGATCGCCATTGCTGAAGCGCTTTTGTAGCTAAATATATTTAGTAATGACTGTCTATTCTATATTTATCGATCGCAATTATGCAGGCGGAACAGAAATTTTTAAATAGGCAGTCGTACTCGACCATTTTACTGTGCGATCGGATAGACGTTGAGTAAATACTCTAGCGATCGCATTTATTTCTTTCTCGGTAAGAACTTTGGCTAAATGCTGTCTGTAGGTCATTCTGTCTGTGGTATTGCGTTCGCGCGAGAGCCAGCGATCGATAACAGACGAGGTAATTAACATTGAGGTTTGGGATTTCTCCTGCTGTACTTCTACAGATATGCTTACCTCTGCTAAATCGTCTTTGAGACTGAGAGCATCCCAGTTAACCATTGGATCGAGGGGATTTTGATAGATTGCCTCTTCGGCTAGTTTTAAGCGAGAGAATAGCTGGGGTGGCAGCCAGCTAGGTTGAAGTAGGCTATAAAGTCTTTGGGTGTATTGAGGAATTTTTTCCGCTAGTAATATTATCCCTCTATCATTTAGCCAGGGAACTAAGCTACTAATTGTGGCTACCTTATTAGGTTCGGTAGGTAGGACATTGCGCCCCATAATATATTCAAAACGCAGACTGCGATCCTCTTGGTTAAGAATGCTGGGTAGCTGCTCCAAATCTGCAACTAAAATCCTGGGCTTGACTAATTCTGGCAACTGTTTTGCCCTCTCGTTCAAAACTGCTGCATCGGCTTGAGTTCTAACGCAACTATAGACACCACCTTCGGGAACTTGTCTTAGAGCTTCCCAAGTGAGTAAACCACTTTTGGCATTGAGATCGAGAATGAGGTGATGGCGTTGAGGTTGAGCAAGCTCAAAAAGGCGATCGCGTATTGCGCCTAAATTTTGTCCTATCTGACCGATTGTTCTCTGTAGCCAGCGATCTACCTGCCTGTTCGTTTCTCCATAGGTCAGCATTTCCCCCACAACCGTAGCAATATTTTCTAATTGAGCTGCAAGTTGGGCTTCTCTACGTCTGGCTACCTGGGTTTTAAGCTCACCTTCTCTACCCATATCTGAAGGCTGATAGAATACTCTCCCCTGAAGACTGGTGGGTAAGTACTGCTGCTCGATCCAGTGGTCGCGATAGGCATGGGGATAGAGATAGTTCGCCCCGTGTCCCAGACCCTTTTTATCCCGATTATTGTCTTTAAGGTGATTGGGAATATCTTGCTGTTCCTGTTCTACGGCTGCCAACGCATCGAAAAAGCCCATGATGCTGTTGGATTTGGGAGCTGTTGCTAAATATAGAGTAGCTTGAGCTAGAGGATAGCGTCCTTCGGGCATTCCAACGCGATCGAATGCCTGTGCGCAGGAATTAACCACAGCTACGGCGTGGGGATCTGCCAAACCTACGTCTTCACTTGCCAGTATTAACAATCGACGCAGAATAAAACGAGGATCTTCTCCCGCATAGATCATTTTTGCCAGCCAATATAGTGCAGCATCGGGGTCAGAACCACGGACACTTTTGATAAAGGCGCTGATAGTATCAAAGTGCGCATCTCCTTCCTTGTCATATAATACGGCTCTTTGCTGGATTGACTCTTCCGCTACTGCTAAATCTATTGCGATTGTTCCATCTGGATTGGGATTTGTAGTTTCGACGGCTAACTCTAGAGCATTAAGTAGCGATCGCGCATCGCCGCTAGCCACGTTTGTTAAATGATCGATCGCCTCTGGCTCAATCTGTACATCTAGTTTGCCATAACCCCGATTATCATCTGCTAGAGCCTGCTTTACTACCCGTACCAAGTCTTCTGAGGTTAAAGATTTGAGCTGAAACAAACGCGATCGACTAACCAGGGCTTTATTAACTTCAAAGTAGGGATTTTCGGTAGTGGCGCCGATTAAAATAATTGTGCCGTTTTCTACCCAGGGCAAAAGAGCATCCTGTTGAGACTTATTAAAACGATGCACCTCGTCCACAAACAAAATAGTCTTACGCTGGTGATATTTACCGCGTTCCGTTGCTGTGGCGATCGCCTCACGAATATCTTTGACCCCAGCCAAGACAGCATTGATAGCAATAAAGTGGGCGCGAGTAGTGCGGGCAATAATTCGCGCTAGAGTAGTTTTCCCCGTACCTGGAGGACCAAAGAAGATTAGGGAAGCAAGGCGATCTGCTTCGATCGCCCGACGTAATAAACGACCAGCACCGATAATATGGTCTTGACCGACAAATTCATCTAAAGTTTGAGGACGCAAACGATCGGCTAAGGGTGCTTCTGCTTTTACTTGCTGTTGATAGCTGTGGTCGAATAAATCCATTACTTTACAAGATATGCAGAAACTCTCAGAAAATTGTACTTTCTACTCGGTGATAGATCTCAACCTCCTTTAGCGTCGGTTTTGTTTGCTTTTCATTAGTAGTTCTGCATATTTGTCGTCAAAATCTCGCCTTATTCTTTCAGTCAAAACGATGCGATCGATATACTCTTTGACTGTATTGACCGAGAGATGAAGTCCTTCTCCTGTACTTTTTCTTTTGGCAAAGGTAATCCCAATGACCTGTCCATAAGAATTGATTAAAGGACCTCCGCTATAACCGAAGCTAACAAAGTCTTGGGATGTAACGAAGATAGATTTCTTAGGTCTTTGATAAACTTCAGAGATATTCATCTTCAGAACCTTGCCCTGATTTATTTTCCAAGGCTCAAATCGTTTAAATCCCAGCGCATAGACTGCATTATGATTTACCAAGTCTAGTTCGGAATCACGATTGGCATGTTTTGTACTCGCCCAAGTGACAGTAGGTAAGTTCTCAGCTTCGTCTAACTTAATTAAGGCCAAATCTAAATTAGAGCCTCGATCTGATACTCGTCCTGTAAATTCTCGACCATCTTTAAATATTACCGTAACGCGATCGCTTTTTTTGATATTGTGTGCATTGGTTAAGATGTAGCCATCTTCGGTCAAATTCATTCCTGCTCTACAGTTCAGAATTTTTGCTGGTGATAAAGTTAATCCAGCTTGAGAAGAAAATTGAAGATGGGGAATGATACAGGTTACAGCAGGACTGACTAAACGATAAATTTCGTCTTGAGATAGTTTTGGTCGATCCTCTAGGAAATCAGTTTTGATTAACAGATCGGAATCAAACTCAACAAAATTTCCCGTTCGAGCATTGTTTTGAATTGACTCGATTAGCTGCTCGGTTTTCCAAAAACCGTAGGGTTTTCTACCTTGAAGATAAAGCTCTTTTGCCTTGCGTAAATGATTTAGAGCTGGTCTTGGGCGGTTCATATTTCTGAATATGTGACCTAGCCTATCGTGTCCCTGTGCCAGAGAAGGACTAAGTTTTACGGCTTTTTTATATTCTGATATTGCTTCACGAACGTTGCCCTGAATCTCTAAGATTAATCCCAAATTTAAATGAGACTTTGCCTTATCTGGCTGCTGTTTTACTACGGAGCGAAATTCTCGAGTGATGTAAGCAACATCATTATCATTGAGTGAACTAGCAATCAAAGCAAAACTATATTCTGGTGGAGAATTACTGTTCCTATATTCATGTTTTGACTGAATTATTTCGCGCCATTCGGTAAAATATTGATGATTGTACAGTAGCCAGATCGAATTATAGTAGGCAACATGATAGTTAGGATTTAGGGTAATGGCTTGCTTAAAGGAAGCGATCGCCTGACGATCTTTACGTTGGCGATAATAAACAATGCCTAAATTGTTATATGCCTCTGCCAGATTAGGATTAATGGCGATCGCTTCAGTAAAAGCCTTTTTAGCTTGGGAATTGTGAGTTTTACTTAGATGGACTAGTCCTTCTTTGAGTAACAGATCGGCTTGAGTATTTCGCTTGACAGAGGAATAGACTTCGGAACTATCATCACCGTTGATTAATTCTAATCCAGTAGCGAGAAGCAAACCAATGATAGAGATGACAACTAAGCCAAATATCAAAGAAGGTAATTTCTTTTTGACCTGTGGCATACAACAATCAAACTTATAGTAAGGAAGTATTGTTTCTATCGTTCCCATCTTCAGAAAATTTTTTCCATATCCTGAATCTTCGGCTTATAAAGTGATGTCCGAGATAGAATTAGCTTCTCGATCTAGTTCAACGTCGATCGACCGCGCAAATATAGGGCGATTTTGATTAACCTGGAGTAAAGTTCTAAAAAATGTCGTCAGTCGACAGAGGTGATTTCGATGAGCAACAAGCATCCTAAACTTTCTTTTTGGTTATCCCAGAGTAGTTTGATTCTGGCTACTTTTATTATGCCTATAGGTGTTGTTGCTGAGTCGGACATTCTGATGGCGCAGTCATCTCCAGTAAGGGAGCTACCATCGGACCGCCAGGTACAGTCAGAAATTGAGGCGGAGGCGGATCGTTTTTTTAGTCGAACTATTGTTCAGTTCAATCTGATTGTTTTGGTAACTTTGGCATTACTCTTAACCGGCGCGATCGCATCTTTATGGCTATTACGCAAAGCCGTGGTGCGGGAAGTGTCTCATCTTGTCAGCACCAATCTTCAGGAACTAAACACGGCAAAGTCTAAACTGGCGCAGGTTACTCAGGATCTGGAACAAATGCTGGTAAGTGCCAGTCAAACAAGCAGCAGCATGGATCGATCGGCAGAGGATTTCCAGGCAGAGTTAGAGCAGAAACGTGAAGTTGTGGCTGGGTTAGTAGCAGAATTAAATAATGTTCAGAAACGGGGCATCACAACCATTACTAGCGATCTAAACGGTCAAAAACAAAAACTAAACAAGCTGGTTGCAGAATTCGATCGCCAGTTAAAGCAGCTAGAGGCAGATACCCAGCAGAAACAGGAGCTAATGCTAACTAAAATGGGTAATTTAAGCTCGAAGTTTGCGCCACAGTTAGACAAAATGCAGTCAGAAACAGCTCAAAAGCAGACAGATATCGAGCGATCGCTCTTGGAAGCCCAAACTGTCTTTAGCAAACAGCTATCTCAGCTACAGCAGTCGGCAGAGGAGGATAGAGCTAAATTTGCCGAAGATCTCGAACGGCTAAATTCTCAGGTAGCACCTCAAGTAGAGCGAGTAAAAACCGATTTAGTTCTACAAAAGCAAGAATTTCAGAAGCATCTACAAACCTCAGAAGCAGAATTTGCAGGAGAGCTATCCACTCTAAAGGAAAAGGCACAGCTACAGCAAGATTCGGTACTGCAAGATTTTACTAAGCTACAGTCACAATTCTCTCAACAGTTCGATAGCTTACAAACCAGCGCCCGCCAAAAAGTTCGGCAGCAGCAGGATACGGCAGCTAAAAAGCTAGAAGACTCAGACAAAGAGTTTATGGCACGGCTAAAGCAGGCTCAGGCTCAAATCGATCGCCAAATCGAGCAAATTTTCAACAACATACGTCAGTCAGAGAATAAATTTACCCAGACTATAGAGCAGGAAAACTCGGCAATTCAGGCGCAGAAATCACAGGCGTTTGCAAATCTGAACCAACTGCGAACTAAACTCCAAGAGCAGTTTAGCGCCGTGCGATCGCAACTAGAGCAGGAGCGAGAACAAACTCTACAGATTATTACAGAATTAAAAACTACCAATACAACTCAACTAGAGCAGTTATCTACAGAAGCTCAAGCAGAAAAAGCTAAAATTCTTCAGGGTATTACAGAGCTAGAAGCTAGTAACAGGGCAGAGCTAGAGAAAATATCCACAGAGGCTCAGGCAGAGAAAACTAAAATCCTTGCCGATCTAGCTAAAATCACTCCCCAAGAAATTGCTGGCAGCGCTATAGAATCAATCCAGGCTAATCTGCAAACTATCAACGAGCCTCTGGCGACTCTACAGCAGAATCATCCCGAACTGTTTATCAAGCCAGAAGATTTGCTCGATCGAGGAAAAGAACAGCTAGCCCAGAAAGACTATGAAGAAGCGATCGCTCTATTCGACCGCGTTTTAGAACTCCAGCCAGAGAATGCCCAAGCTTGGAATCAAAGGGGTATAGCTTTAAAAGAGTTACAAAAATACGAACCTGCGATCGCTGCTTTTAACAAAGCCGTGAGAAGCGAACCAACCTTAGCAGAGGCTTGGTGCAATCGGGGTATTGCCTATAGTCGTCTCAAACGTTATGAGGATGCGATCTCTAGTTACGATCGCGCGGTAGAAATACAGCCAGATTATTTTCAGGCTTGGGTAGATCGAGGGGTAGCTTATGGAATGTTGCTTAAAAACGAGCAGGCATTTACCTCCTTCGATCGGGCGGTGGAAATCCAGCCAGAAAACGGAGTCACCTGGATGAATCGAGGTATGGCTTTAGAGATGTTGGAGCGCCAAGAAGAGGCATTGAGTTCATTCGATCGCGCCGTCGAGTTGAATCCCGAACTTTCAAAGGCGTGGAACTATCGGGGTAAAAACCTAATCCAGCTAGAACGTTATCAAGAAGCGATCTCTAGCTTTAATTTTGCTTTAGAAGCAAGAGAAGACTATGCCGAGGCATACTATAACAAAGCGATCTGCTACGCCGTGTCCGAACAGATAGAGTCGGCGATCGGTAATCTAGAACGGGCGATCGAGCTAAATCCTCAATATAAGCAGCAGGCTCAAGGCGATCCTGTTTTAAGAAAGATTACTTCGGATTTTAATCTCAAACAGGTTTCGGTTGCTGATGAAGAATTTTCTCAAGATTATGATTCTTACTGAGTATCTCTCTGTTGACTCTCCCTGGCTAAAAGCGATCGCTTCATTTCTGGTAGGCGATCGCTACATTGTTTGAGAGTTTAAATTGTGCTGCTGCTAACAATTCTCAATCCCACAAATCCAACTAACACGACTAAACCTATTGTCCTGCGAAAATAATTAACGCCTTGAAATAATTCAAGCCATGCCCAAGTAAATAAAGAGCCAAAGGCTATCAGGTCTAGCCCTACATTGGGCAAACCACTTGTAAAAACTAGTTTGAGCAAACTGGTTACGCCCCAGACAATAATAGGCGGGTTTGGTGGTTGAGCGATAACAATATTGCCATTGTCGTCACGAAAGAATTTATCGAACAACGTCTGTTTTTCCATAGTCCTTATTTTGTATTTATCATTCAGTTTCACAGTAAAAAGAAAAACAAACACGGCTCTAAAGAGAGATCTTATGGATTGCAAACATCTGACTTGTTTATTTATGTATATGAAAGTTAAAGTAGTTCTCCCAAAAGATCGATGCGAGCGCTAATGAAAATCTTCTTCCCAAACGGCAATACACAGGCGATCGCGATCGTTGCGTTTAATTACCGCTTCCAAATTGTCAATCCGAAACATTTGAGAGTCTGTTTCTCGCTAGTAGACTGCTTCTAGGCTTCTTTCAATACTAGCGGGGATAAATTCCAATAGACCGTCAAGAACTTTGTAAAGATGCTCGATTCTGATGTTAGAAGGTAGGGCAATCTCTGCCTGACGCAACTTTCTGGTTTTGGTATCAAACAGGAAACCAACGTCGATCTTAAGGGAAAGCAAATTCTCATATGACCAGGCAACACTATTATCCCAGTATCCAGGTTTGCGCCAGGTTGGTTCGCCTAAAGTATTCAAAATTTGCGATTGAGTTGTGCCAGTTTTAAATGTAGGTAACGAAGCTAAAGTGAGGTAGTTTGAACAAGGCGAAGCAGAAGTTTCAATAGCTTTGGGCAGGATAGAATCAACATGTCCATAGTCAACTGATTGAGAAAACTGTTCGGACTCCGAAGGCAAAAGCAGGTCGTTAGAAAGTCTGGTTATGCTCACTTCCAGACCCCAGACTGCCAGGAAGCAAAAGATAGCTTTTAGATAGTTGTTCATTGGTTTTACCCGTGTGGAGATTGCCATGTCTTTAGTAGAGAGTTGTCTGCTGAATCTTAAATCCGATCGATTTAAGTTCTTAACGCACCTATATTTGTAACTTTATGGGCGTTGGGAGTACAGAGTTTAAAATCTCTCAGTTCCAAAATCGAACTGTATGTCTCTCTTCCTTGCTGATTGCTTTTTTCCTCCAGATTACCTTTTAGTTAATTTCAACTTAATTATCATCATCAGCTAACGGTGCAAAGTCTGATTGAGACTGGAATAAGTAAAAATTGGAAACTTCTCAGTAAATTTTCAGATAAGAAAGCTGGCTATTGCACATAAGTTAAAAGTAGGATAATTCTACGGTTTATGTCGACAAAATAGGATCTGGTGGTTCGAGCTATTACTTGCTAAGTAGCCAAGTCGAATTAAATATAAGATAGAAAGTCTTTATTTCTCCCCTACTTTCTCTGCTTCCTGTGCTTCCCCTCATCTTCAACTTAACTACGCCTGCCTATATAACTACTCAATTTTCATCCCATCATGGCGATCGCAATTAAACATCAACTGTTTTTAACTTTGCACCTATAGATCCCGATCTTATTTTTCTCCAAATTAGCCATTTTATCTATGATGAAATAAGAAACAAGATTCTTCGATCGCAACTTTACTTGAGATTTAACTATGAAATCTGTGAAAGAGATACAAAGTTCGCCCTTCATACAGTTGATTAACTGGATTTTTCGACCTCTTGATTTCTTAGAAGAGTGCGATCGCGAATATGGAGACATGTTTAAGGTAAATCTGATGGGCTTACCGTCTTTTACCGTAGTTAGTAATCCTCAAGCTATTGAAGAAATTCTGAGCGTGGATGCTAAAAAGTTTGATGCGGGACGTACGAACAGTTTGGCAGCTAACCTGTTGGGAGAAAACTCTCTAGTGCTGCTGGATGGCTTGCCTCACCGCCGACAGCGCAAGCTCATGATGCCTCCCTTTCACGGTGAGAAGGTTAAGTCCTATGCCGAAATTATTTGTCAAATTACCGATAAAGTTGCTCAGCAGTGGCAGTCAAAACAAACTTTTGTCGCTCAAAAGGCAATGCAGGATATTACTTTGGAGACAATTATGCATGTTGTCTTTGGCTTGAGCGAAGGCGATCGCTATAGACAGATCAAACCCCCTTTGATTGAGTATATCGACCAGACAGATTCTCCTCTCAAGGCTAGCGTAGTTTTTGTACCGTTATTCCAGCAAGATTGGGGCGAATGGAGTCCTTGGGGTAAAGTAGTCAGACGCAAACGTAAGATTTATAGCCTATTGCAGGAGGAAATCGACGAGCGAAGAGCAGAGCAAAAGTCGGGGAACGATGTTCTGAGTCTAATGATGTCTGCCCATGATGAATCTGGTGCAGGCTTAAGCGACATTGAGCTAAAAGACCAGATGATGACTCTATTGGTGGCGGGTCACGAAACTACGGCTACGGCATTGTCTTGGGCTTTGCATTGGGTATATAAGCTACCAGAAGTAAAAGAAAAATTGTTGGCAGAATTAGCAGGTTTAGACATCAATGCCGATCCTTTGGCTATATCTCGCCTGCCCTATTTGACCGCCGTTTGTAATGAGACTCTGCGGATCTATCCCGTGGCGATCGCTGCTTTTCTGCGCTGTGCCAAATCAGAGATCGCCATTATGGGTCATCAATTTGAGCCTGAAGCTTCCCTCGCCCCGACAATCTACCTAACTCACCATCGAGAAGATTTGTACCCCGAACCCAAACAGTTCAAACCAGAACGTTTTTTGGAGCGTCAGTATACACCCTATGAGTTTTTACCTTTTGGTGGTGGTAATCGTCGCTGTATCGGTTATGCCCTGGCATTACTAGAGATGAAATTAGTTTTAGCCAAAATTGTGACCGAGTGGGATTTAAGCCTAATTAGCGACTCAAAGCCCAAACGTCGCGGTGCGACAGTCGCTCCCGACAACGGTGTACCTCTAATCCTAAACGGCAAACGTAGTCGGGCAGACAACATGGCTGTTGCTGCCGATTTTTAACAATTAGCGTTGCGTTCGATTGTGGCGAAAAAAACGTGATGTAGAAGCGATCGCTGAAGCTAAATAGAGTATTTCAGAGGTTCATTTTGTTTAACAGCGCCCCGTTCGTTTGTTAGACGTACTCGCTATTTTGGCTGGCGCTAAATATGCGATCGCTTTTCCTGACTATTGAATTAGATTTGTATCGGTAAACTGTATGGCGGGATTGCAGTCTAAAGATAACTTTCAATTGCCAAAACAAATACAGCTACAGTGCGACAAGCTTAACCTGATGCACTAGATTATTAATTTTCTAGCATCCCATTTTAGCCGTATCACTCCAGTATGTTGGGCTAGGCTATTTTTTCTGAAGAATTAATTTTTTCACACACGATTTGCCATAATCCAACACTCGTTAGATGTTATTGCAGTCTTGAGAATTAATTGATAAATAGTCTCTTAAAGCTCTAGGTTCCAACTATAAGATGGACTCTGCGTCAGTTTTTCCATGAATTCTCTTCCCTGAAGCAAGATACCGAGATCGTTGTCAATGTAGCAATTTATATTTCTGACAATTATCCCTAAGACAATCTGCAAAAATGACAAATTATTGTATCTGACAAAACTATACATTGGTAAATTTAAGCCTGAGAAAACAAGTCGATCTTGCTCATCAAACTCATCTCCAAGATTTTGACAATATTCAAGCGTCACATAAGAACTTTCATCAAAAACAATATCTATATAGTCGTGGGAATACTGCACATTGAATTTATTTGCGAAAATGTTTGCTATATCTCGAATTTCTTTTCTATCATGAACGAGAATTAGGTATTTCATAATTAAAGTATATTTGTCTCAACGATCGCCCAATCTCAATCGGCATTTCTAATCAAATTCAGCAGCGCAGAACATTTGAGTAATACTGTGTAAATAGGCATCTATAGTCAGAAGTCATTTCTTTTACTGCAATTTTTGACAATATTTATTAGGCTAAATAGCAAATAGTTAGTTATTTGCAGCTTAAAATCTCCATTATGGTCGAGCAAATCAAATCTCAGTATTCTCTGTCTTGGATTAACAAAATAGCCGAAATTCCCCAAGCAGAATGGGATGAATTAGCTAAACCTCTGGCTACCCCCTTTTTAGAATGGGAATGGCTCAACAATATTGAAACTTCAGGTAGCGCCATTCCTCGAACTGGCTGGCAACCTTGTCATTTAGTCGTTTGGGGCGATCGCCAGGGTAAGCGTCAGTTAATCGCTGCTGCGCCTCTTTATATCAAAGGACACAGTTACGGAGAATTTGTTTTCGATCATCAATGGGCGGATCTCTCTCACCGTTTGGGAATTGAATATTATCCCAAGCTATTGGGCATGACTCCCTTTACTCCTGCTGTTGGCTACCGCTTTTTGGTTGCTCCTGGCGAAAATGAATCGGCAATCACAGAACTGATGGTAGCAGCAATCGATAACTTCTGCGATCGCAATCGACTGTCTGGCTGCAATTTTTTGTTTGTCGATCCTGAATGGCGCGAAATGATGGAAGGGAACGGTTTTTCTAGCTGGCTACACCACGGTTATGTTTGGTCAAATCAGAATTTTAGCTGCTTTGATGACTATCTCAAGATGTTTAACAGCAACCAGCGCAAAAATATTAAACGAGAGCGCAAAGCCGTAAGTAAAGCAGGACTATATACCAAAACCTATACTGGCGATTCTATTCCCCGACATTTATATTCAGAAATTTACCGCTTTTACAGTAGCACCTGCAATAAATTTTACTGGGGCAGCAAATATCTCACCCGTGACTTTTTTGAACAGCTTTATCCCAACTACAGCGATCGCGTACTGTTAGTGGTGGCATACACCGAGTATGACGATGAACGTCCCGTCGGCATGTCTTTTTGCCTGCGTAAAGGCGATCGGCTATATGGTCGCTATTGGGGCTGTTATGAAGAGTATAATGCCCTTCACTTTGAAGCCTGCTACTATAAACCAATCGAATGGGCGATCGCCAACGGGATAAAAACCTACGATCCTGGTGCTGGGGGTAGACACAAGAAAAGAAGGGGCTTTCCCGCCACTGCCAACCATAGCCTGCACCGCTTCTACCATCCTCGCCTAGCAAAAGTGTTGCATAACTATATTGGCGATGTAAATCGGATGGAACAAGAAGAAATTATTGCGGTTAACCAAGATCTACCCTTCAATAAGCAGGAAATTACCTTTCATCTAGATAATTAACTGGCGAGCGATCGCGGATAGAAAAGAATACAGCAATAAGCTTCAATTTCTTTCGCCTTCTGCCTTCTGCCCTCTGCCCTCTGCCTTCTGCCCTCTGCCCTCTGCCTTCTGCCTTCTGCCTCCCTCATTACTGATGAAATCCTTTCTCCCAAATAGCAATATATATATGCTCCTGGGGGTTACGCTGTACTACGCCTTCAAAATTTCGGGTTGAAAAATAATGGCGATCGCTGGTTTTAAAATAGACCTGATTTATGTAGTGATCGACTTCTGGAGAGTAGCTATTCTGCAATATTTTTTTTGCTTCCTGCTTAATTGTCCGCAGATCGACTGAATTAGCAAAAGCAATTTCTGCCTGACGAACTTTTGTACTTACTGTATCGGTTAAATAACCCAAAGCAATTTTTTCGGGGACAACATCTTCATAAAGTAGGGCTCTGCTATTTTGCCAATAACCTCGACTATTGGTGCTTGGTTCTCCTAGCAGGTTAATAATATTCTGCTGAGTCATACCTAAAGGAGAAACGGGTACTTTTGACGTTTCTGGCAGTTCATCCGCCCGATCTGCAGAAAGAGAAGTAGATGGATCTGTGGGCAAAGTATCTGCTTGAAAAGCTCTAATAGTTTCTTCTGCTTCATTTCGATCCGATTGGGGCAAATCTAGATTTAAAAGCAAGAAGGTCATACCCAAAATCCCTATGCCCGCCGAAGATAAAAGCGAAATGATTTTAACTTCGGAACTAAAGGCAATTTTTGGGGATGGTGCAATTTTTGGCAAAGACAAACTAACTGTTCGAGAATCTAAAGCTTCAAGCATCTCTTTTGCAGAGCCATAACGCCGATCGACTTGAGGACAAATTGCCCGTTCGATAGCTCTAACTAAATGAATTTTGGGGGACGGAACGTCCTGATGCCACATCAGCCTGCCCGTGCGAGGATGGAGGGAAAATTCAGCAGGATTTTTACCGGTCAGAAGATAAATAGCTGTTAATCCCAAACTATAAAGATCGCTAGCAAAAACTGACTTTCCCTGCTCTTGCTCTGGTGAAATATACTGTTGCTGGTGAGCGACAGCTAAAATATGCCGATTGTGATTATCGATCGTTTTTTCTAATTCTTTCACCCCACCAAAGTAAATCGGGATTGGCAGATAGCTTGCGGATTTACCAAAAGACCAATTGTTGCGACGCAAAACGATGGTGCTAGGCTTGAGCTGCCGATAAACAATATCGTAGCTATGGATATACTGAAGAAAGGCTAAAATGCTCTTGAGAATATCTTCTACCTGCTCTGCTGGCAGTTTTCCCTGTTGTTCGACCTTTTGTTTGAGAGTTAAGCCATCGATCCATTCTCGAACTAAATAAAAATCTTCCCCGTCCATAAAATACTCGTATAGTCGAGGTATTTGGGAGTTTTTACCGCTAAGTCGCTGAAGAATATTCGCTTCTTGATAAAACATTCGTCTTATCTCCTCTACTCTAGAATTGCCTAAAATAGGTCGAATTTTTTTAATAATATAGCGACGACGAGAAAGCCAGCCTTTGTCTTTAGCCAGGAAAGTTTCGCTAAAGACGTTGTGACCGAGGATTTTTAAAATTTGATACTTTTCTTGGATTAATTTACCTTTCATGAAGGCGCATAGAGTTTTGATTCATAATCAAAGTGTAATGAGTTTGGGTAAACAAATCTATAAAACAAAGCACATAATTAGCTAAATTTTTAGCTAAGCTAAATCTTGACTATTTAGTAAAAATAATTCGATAGCCAGCATCGTATTCAACTTGGGCTAACAAATATCCATATTTTTCAAACCAAACACCATCCTGGAGATCTGCCTGTAATTGATTCAATCCAGCTTCTAATTCCTTTTCTGGCATTTTTGCAAAACTAGAAATACCTTGTCTTACCTGTTCTGCTAAATAAATTTCTGGTTTGCACCATCCTGAAGCAGCAAACAAATCGCTCAAATCAGGAGGTAATAGAAAAGGAATTGTAGCTACTTCTTTTTGACTAATTTGAGCGATCGAGCGAGCAATTTTATGAGTACTAGGAAAAGTGTCTAAAGTATCTCGAATAAAATAAGGAAAATAGTCCGTTAACCAAAATTCAGGAATTTTTGTCTGCTCAAAAGCAAAAAGTACCATTTTTCCAGCTTTGGAAATACGATCGATCTCTTTAATGCCCCGATTTAGATCGTCAAAATGGTGTAGTGCTAACATAACAACCACTGCATCTACAGCTCGATCCTCTAAGGGAATCTGCTCTGCTGACCCAGCAATCCAGGTTACATGAGAGTGGGGTATTGCCTGGCTTCGCATCACAACCGCAGGCTCGATCGCTATTACTTCGTATCCCGCATCGGCAATCGCTCGGCTATAGTTTCCCGTTCCCGCACCAACGTCGGCAATCTTACTACCCAAGGGCAGGTCGAGCAAATCGATTAGCTTGGCGACAATTCTCGGATCTGGCTGGCGAGTAGCGTTATAATTTTCGCCGATGGAATTATATAGAGTCATTTGTACTAGGCTATCGTGGTTCAAAAAGCGATCGTAGAAAACAAACTTCTGCTAACAAGATAAAATAAAACCCTATCAAATCTATAAAAACTGGAGCGATCGAGTAATGGTAGCCAAACCAGACTGGCTGAGAGTTAAAGCACCCCAAATCGAAAGAGTTGGTAGTGTCAAAGAAATACTCCGAGATCTTGCCCTCAATACTGTCTGTGAAGAGGCATCATGTCCTAACATTGGCGAATGCTTTAGCGTTGGGACAGCAACCTTTTTAATTATGGGTCCCGCCTGTACCCGTGCCTGCCCCTATTGCGATATTGATTTTGAGAAAAAGCCTCAGGCGCTCGACCCACAAGAGCCTTTACAGCTTGCCGAGGCAGTGCGTCGTCTCAAGCTCAATCACGTGGTCATTACCTCCGTCAATCGCGACGACTTGCCCGATGAAGGTGCATCCCAGTTCGTACGCTGTATTGAAGAAGTTAGAAAAGTATCTCCTCAAACAACCATAGAGCTATTGATTCCCGACCTGTGTGGCAACTGGGACGCTTTGGCTACTATTCTTAATGCCCAACCAGATGTCTTGAATCATAATACTGAAACCATACCCAGACTTTACAAGCGGGTTCGTCCTCAAGGAGACTATCGGCGATCGCTAGAACTGCTCGAACGAGCGCGTCAAATTGCTCCCTGGGTCTATACTAAATCGGGAATTATGGCAGGCTTGGGAGAAAGCGATCGAGAAGTTCGCGAGGTAATTCAAGGCTTGAGGGAGGTGGACTGCGATATCTTGACAATTGGGCAGTATCTTCAACCTTCTCAAAAGCATTTGGGAGTCAAAGATTTTGTTACACCCCAACAATTTGGAGCCTGGCAGGAGTTTGGTGAGTCGATTGGCTTTCTTCAGGTAGTATCCAGCCCTTTGACTCGCAGCTCCTATCACGCCGAACAGGTTAGAGCATTAATGCAGCTCTATCCTCGCCAAAAACCAAGAGTTTCAACCGTGTAATTACTTACGGCAAATTAACTGTTTCTTTCGATTGAAGCCATCGTTTTCAAGTGGCTTCTTTTTTTTTGTCTTTTTCGGAAACCAAAACTTTAATTTGCCGAATCCCACTACAGATAAGTCTTTTATGAGTTAATCTGGCTAGTTAAAATAAACGCCCACAAAAGCATTTATGTAAATAATTGTAAAGTTTTTTGGAATTGGGAAACTTTTAGTTAGGTTGATACTTCAACACACCAGAAAGCAATATTTGATAGCTTACTCCTTCTTTTAGTGACTAATATAACGGGCAGCCAACCGTATTATTACTGAAAAGAAAGCTCCAAACCTGAGAAACAGCCAAAAACACCTCGGTTTATGTTCATTTTTAAGATGAATTGGGCAATCTAAAAGAGGAGGAGTCACGCCCACAACCTTCACCTGAGTCGTAAATAAATGATCCCTATGCTTGCTAATTCTTCTTACACTGAAACCGAAGGAAACAATTCTTCCCCTGATACCGATGTAAATTCGGAAGCAGAAGTCAAGTTAGATAAAGATAGCTCCGATAAATTGACGGAAGAACTTGTCGAACTCGATCTAGAAAGCGCCGATCCTGATACTATTGCCCGTCGAGGCAGTCGTACTACCACTGATTTAGTAAGATTATATCTACAGGAAATCGGTAGAGTTCCTCTGTTAGAGAGAGATGAAGAGGTTTCTGAAGCTCAGAAAGTACAGCGTCATATCAAGATTTTAGATGAAAGGACAAAAGCTGCGGAGGCTGGCGATCTAGTTCTACAGGAATTTTCCAAACTAGTTGATGTACACGACCGCCTAGTAACTCAGCTCAGTCATCGCCCCTCAATGAAGCGCTGGTCAATAGCGGTGGGGATGGAGATTCCGATCCTCAAGGAAAAGTTGGCGGTGGGCAAACAAGCCTGGGCTGAAGTAATAGGCTGCGACGTGAAAGAGCTGGATTCGGTTCAAAAGAACGGTATTCGCGCCAAAGAACACATGATCAAGGCGAACCTCCGTCTTGTGGTTTCCGTCGCTAAGAAGTATCAAAATCGCGGTTTAGAACTGCTCGATTTGATTCAAGAGGGAACTTTAGGTTTAGAAAGAGCGGTAGAAAAGTTTGACCCGACAAAAGGCTATCGTTTTAGTACCTATGCCTACTGGTGGATTCGTCAGGGTATTACCAGAGCGATCGCAACTCAAAGCCGAACTATCCGCCTTCCAGTACATATCACTGAAAAATTAAATAAAATTAAAAAAGCCCAGCGTAAAATTTCTCAAGAAAAGGGTCGTACTCCCAAAATTGAGGATATTGCCAATGAGCTGGACATGACAGCAGCGCAAATCCGCGAAGTCTTATTGCGTGTGCCTCGTTCTGTATCTTTGGAAATTAAGGTTGGTAAAGAGAAAGATACCGAGTTGGGAGATTTATTAGAAACAGAAAGCGCTTCTCCTGAAGAAACTCTGATGCGGGAATCTTTACAGAAAGACTTGCACTATCTTCTTTCTGAATTGACCAGTCGCGAGCGTGAAGTAATTCAAATGCGCTTTGGTTTTGGTGGCGAAAAACCCTTCTCTCTAGCAGAAATTGGTCGCTGTCTGGAGCTGTCTCGCGAACGTGTCAGACAGATTGAAGCTAAAGCCTTGCAGAAACTACGTCAGCCCCGTCGTCGCAACTTGATTAGAGATTATTTAGAGTCTCTTAGTTAATGGCTCCGCCATAGCTATTAGCTGTTGGCTTTAAGCTTCTTGAGTAATAGATTTAGTCGATCGACTTGAAGGGTTGGGCAAATGTCCGACCTTTTTTTGTCTTGCAGGCATTTATTTGACTTTGCCAAGTTTTTTCAAAGTCAAATTATGATTTCCCTTCGCCGAAGCGTCATTAGGGTCAATAGAGATCGCGAGATCGTCAGAACTGATAGTTTTTTATAGTCTTCTAATTTGTATCAAGCATTGCCACGGTTATTCCAAGCATCATCCTTAATTTGAATTGATGGAGATTGTTCGGTTATAACTGAAAACGCGGTTTAAATTACCTCAAAATTGGCTGACAATAGTTTAAAGGAGTAGATGCGGACAAGTCCTTACTTCTTCTTACCACGACCTCAGCCTTATTTTGCTTCTAAAAAAGCTAAAAAACAGTACTATGATGCCGTTTGCTTGAGTCGGATTCGAGAATCAGATGCCCTACCGTTTAAAGAGTGTTTGAGATGCGTCAGGCAACCAGGTTTGTACCTTACAAAATTGAGCAGCATCATAATCACATATGTCCTTTTAAGAAATAAAAAGATAAATATATCTACTCAGCCGTTAGATACTCTAAATATTCTTCCACAGCCTCAGCCACTTCAACCACCATTGTTAAACTTCTAGGACGTAAAAGTTTGGCTACCCCAACCTGTTTTGCCAGATCAGTTAGCTGAAAAAAATATTTTGGATCTTGGGGTGATAATAGCGTCGAGCCGAAACGGGAAACATAGAGATTTTTGAGTAACATCAAAATCATTTCTTGCGGCTTAAAAGGCTTTATGGCGATCGCCGAATCAGTGCCAAGCACGAAAATTTGCTTTAGCGGTACTGGCTTAAGGCTAAAGTCTTCAAACAAATATTCTCGTTTTTCCAGGCGATCGATTAGCTTGGGCAGACTATCGGGATCTCGACCAATCTGAGTAGCAGAATCGGGCCATAGTTTTAGCTGGGGAAAAGCAGGAAAGACCATCGGTCGCTGGGGATTGCTAAAGTCGATCGCTACTACGTCGTCGGCGATAAACTGATGACCTCTAGCGTAAAGCGTACCTGTCATGGTCGATTTCCCTTCTCCTTTGGGAGCGGTGAAAACTACCGCGCTAGCGTCGATCGCTACGGCGCTAGCGTGCAGCACTATATATTCTCTTTGGTGAAGAATAGCCCCCAGAGCAGCACCTAAAATAAACAGCCTCATTCTGGCTATATCTACATCCTTTATCGGCTGGAGCGAGATCTTTTTGCCTTGAGAAACCAACATTGTGCCAATCCCCTGCCAGTACAGCCATAGCCCTTCTGGGTTGAGATCGCAGCAAAACCAGTATGATTCTAGATTGGTTAGGGGCGATCGCGCTAGATTTTCTAGCTTTATCTCGACATCAAAATCTGTCCCATCGTAGGAAACCAACTCTGGTAATTCTAAAGCAGACTTAAGCTTTAAGCCATATGCGTAATAATAGTTGCTAGCGGAAGCTGTTTCGGAGATGGGGAAAATATTACTCATCTTATTATTTTCTACCTCATCCTTTAACAAAGTAGAAATTATAGAATTTATCTATAAATAATTTCTCTATCTGCTGTGAAAGTTCAAGCTGCAGATGAACAAAAAAGAAAGGTAAAAGCTAATTTCGGAAACTAACCTTTACCTACTTTTAACTGTTGATAAAAATAAAAAATGTATTCCTTGTTTTTATCAAATATCTCTACGAACCGATGATTCCTCCACCAGGTTGGCTTGGATCTCCTTCAGTTCCTTGAGGAACGTCAGTAACGAAAACAGCATTGTTTTGTTCGGTAATTTCTTCGATTCGACCGTAAATGAATAGTTCTGGCTTAACGAAAACTTTCTTTTGTGAATTGCTCATTTTAGCTCCTTCTTGAATACATATTTAAATAGCAGATAGGCAATTAAAAACTATCTAATCTACGTATAAATACTGTAGCTAAAATATATCATAACTAACCACATATAGAGCATTTATTAAAATTTAATCTAATAGCAATTCAATAGCAACTATAAAAGAAAAGCATAGTTTATATTTAGTTCTCGATCGATAGCAAAACCGAATCATTACAGCAGCATACTTATTTTAAAAATCCTCTGCAAATCGTTTCGAGCGTTAGTCAGATCGGTTAGACATGAAAATAATAAACTTATCTCGATGAGCGAGCAGTAAATTTTAGATTTATTTTAGGCAATTTAGCTCGAACCATAAAGCTAAATTTAAAGATTTCCAGGTAGTTATTATATCGACAGAATTATTGTAGTTTGTCAGATAATTTTGACAAGTTATTTTAATCAAGTCTAAGTTGATATAGTCGGCAGTAAGATCGAGCCGTTGGGAACATACTTCGGTCAACTTTTCAGTTCCATAAGTTCGAAGACCATAATCTAAGGCTGCGGTAAGATTGCCTTTATCTCCTCTTTGTTGAATTTCTGGCGGTAGAATACCTTTTAGTCCTCGACGCATAATCATTCTAGTTAAGCCATCGCGCATTTTTTGGTTGGCAGGCAGAGATAGACAAAACTGAACCAAACGTATATCCCAAAAAGGATAGCGCAGCTCTATATTATGAGCAGCAGCAGCTTTATCTAATAGTTCCAGGGTAGTGGGAATAGAGCCAATATTAATGGCATTATAGTGTTCCTCTCGCTCATTATGGGTAGAAATAAAACTTTGAGCCACTAATTCCTGCCGATGCTGCCGATAATTTGTTTGTTCGATTAAGTCTGTATTTAGGATCGAGAGAGAAGAAAGGTTTTTCGTACCAGATAGTTTGCGCCTCAATTTGTTGACTAATTTCGCACAGCGCCAGTAAATAGATCGCGATAGCCGATATTTTGCCATGCCAGGTTTAACGGCATAGGCATTATAGTAAGCCCATAAAGTTGGCAGGAAAGGAGTATGAAAGTTTTTACAGTAGCCACGTAGTTCGGGAATTAGCGATCGCCACCGACCAGCCCGCGCCAACTCACGCATATAGCCAAAGCCATGAGAGACAGCACTATCGCCATCAAATCCATCTAATACAACTCGCACCCCAAGCTGATTGGCGAGCTTATAGGTTTCCCAATTGATATAGAGGTTAGCTGCAAACTGAGGCTCATCGTAATGCCAGACAATCTTTTCTAGATCTACCAGAGGATTAATTTCATCACCATGAATTAAGTGGGACGTAATTCCACCATCTCTAACCACCGAATTAATATAGTAACTTTCATCAGATTCGGCTACGCGATCGAAAACTGCAGAAAATGTATGCAGTTCGGTGTCTGATTGAGCTAGAATTTGCCTTGCTATACAAGTTATTGACGAAGAATCTAAACCGCCACTGAGCATCGAACCAACAGGCTGGGCAGAACGCAATCGGCAGCGTACAGCTTCAGTAAAGATTTCGCGAAACCTAGCAGCATATTCAGCATCGGAGTCGAGCTTCAGTTCTGATTTATAGTCAAGTTGCCAATAGCATTCTATTTTTGTTGTACCTGCTTCTACGGTTAAGGTATGGGCAGGAGCAAGCCTAAAAATATCTTGATAGATTGTAATCGTCTTATCGTATAGTTCCGAAGTTAAAAACTCTGCTACTCTAATTTTGTTTACCCGACGGGGAACTTTTGGGTGGCAAAATAAAGCCTTAATCTCGGAGGCAAAGACGAAGACCGTGCCGCTATCGTGATAGTAAAAAGGTCTTACCCCCAGGTGATCTCGCGCGCAAAATAAACGCTGATGTTGAGCATCCCAAATCGCAAAAGCAAAATCGCCAATTAGCTTTTCAACACAGGCTTTGCCCCATTTGTCGTAGGCAGCTAAGATTAACTGACTATCGGTAATTTCCGCAGAAGAATTCAACCCTAGTTCGATAATCAGATCTTGGCGATTATCAATGCGAGCATCGGCAGTAATTGTTGTTTCCGAATCGCTAGTTAAAGGTAACTTTTCTAATAATGATTCTGAAGTAGTGTGCAGCAGACGATGACCAAAGCCAACTGAGTTATTCTGCCAAATGCCTTTGGCATCAGTTCCTCGATGGGCGAGTATGGCTACCATTTTACTCAAATAGTCCCCTGATACCGATCTGCCGTCAGCATAATGAATCCCAGTAATTGCACTCATTTGGATCTCTGATTATTAAAACGATAATATCTAACAAGAATTTTGAGGATTGTGTTGAGCTATTAATATATGAGATCGCTAAATAGTTTCAGCCTTAAATTCAAGTTAGCTCTAAAAAAAACTATGTTTTTATTTGAACTAAACTTTTGATAGCCAATTTTTCTATCAGCTTGAGAATATATTGAGTGCATTGCTCTGGTTCAATATCATACTCTAATAAGATTAACCTCTGAATTTTCCTAAGATTTTTACCAGACTAAAGCGAACTCCAAATTAAAAAGCCTGTTTCATTCAGACCATAATAAACTCCAGATTCTAGTTCGAGAATCATAACCTCTCCTAATAATTCTGAGGATAGATAGAGTTTGTTTTGCTGCGATCGCCATGCTCCACAAATAAGGCGATCGCTTTTCGATTGGTTATCTAAATACCGAGAGTAGCAACTCTCTTCGAGGATGTCTGAAAAGTCAAAACGAATGCGATCGCGAACCGAAAAAACTTTCGTAAAGATAATCTGTCGATATATAACCAAAGAGAAACGAGAGCTATGAGTCAATCATACCGCAGTGATTTAACTGATGAACAATGGAACGTTTAAGGTGATGATTCGAGTTGCTATGATTCGTCTAATATTGAGACGATTGGCATAATCTAATACTTTTAAGACATCGTTTTGGGTACTTAATATTAGGCAGCCAGGACGATTGTTTCTCTATACTTGCTCGAATTACTTAACGTATTTTCATAGTTATACCAGTATGTATCGTCGGTATAGATGAAAACTTTTAAATATTTTAAAACTAGTTTCTCCTCGATTATGAATTGGTTTCTCTAAGTCGCTGTTGTTTTTATTAGCCTGTAACCTCATGTGTTTTTCGCAATACAATTTTAATGCTCATTGTATTTTATTTTTTAAGTAGATAAATCGCGATCGCAGAATCGACATGAAGGCTAGCTATTTGATAGTTCAGAAAATCGCCTATTTGACTTAATAGCATTTCTATACGAATTTTTGGGAACTATAAAAATACAGTTATCAACTAGTTTCCATGCCTAGAAAAGCAGACGAATACGCGGTTCACATTTTGATTGCTGGTGGTCATCGAGAAGAGGTTCGATTTAGCACCGTTCAGGAGTTTCAGAAATGGTACAGCACAGACTTAATGACCAAATCTGATTCTAACGATTTTGTAAACGTACCCATCAAAAATATTCAAGGAGAGTATATGGTACTTCGCCCCACAAGTGTTTTAGCTATTCGCGTCGAGCCTATATTTTTAGGTAGTGTAGAAAGGTTTTAGTTGTTTAAAGTCGTTTTTTAGTCTTAACATTACGTGCAGCGATTGCGATCGCTGCTTTTATTTTGATTTGTTAACTTTAATTTGTTAAATGCGATCGCTCTTTGGCATTTTAAAGCTGCTTTAGATAGCTGAGTAGATCTGCCATTTCCTGTTTGCTCGGTTGAAACTTAGGCATAGGTGGAGTTCTACCGCTAGTTACCTGGGCAATAATATCTTTTGGGGATTTATGCTTGGAAATATTGGCTAATCTTGGACCAACGCTTCTTTCCGCCTGTAGATTATGACATCCCGCACAGTTAATTTGGAAAATAGCCAAACCGTTGTTTGAGTCTCCATCCAAGGCTAAAACCTGTTGAGAATAAGGATCTGAATTCCTTTGCCAATAGACGCTTAGAATGCTACAGCCGATTGCCAGCATGACTGCCATAAAGATTAATGTAAGACGATTTAGCCAAGTATAAGATTGGGCTAACTGGTTATCCACTATTGCTTAAAATGATATGAATGTTTACTTATATTTACTCTGATTAATAAAATAACTTGCAACATATTACTGAAAGCTAGCCTAGAAATCATCGTTTAAAGCTAAGATGTCTCTCAGAAACAAGAGATTCTCTAGATGACAGGCTTGCCAATATTAGCGTACGATATAGTCTAATTAGATAATTTTTAGGGAGACAACTTGTGATAGAACCTCTACTTTTGGGAATTGTACTGGGCTTAATTTTTATTACCCTATCAGGGCTGTTTTTCGCAGCCTACATGCAGTACAAACGTGGTAATGAGTTGGGAATTGACTAGTATAGAAAACGCTTATTTTTAACTAAAAAAGTTAACAGCAAAATATACCGATCGCCAACTGTTGAAAGATGAAGAGACAAAAATTAGGTTTCTTCATCTTTTTTAGTATAAGTACATATTCCACCACTATCGAACAAAAGGCTCAAAACTTTGGATAAACTTTAGATCTGGAGCTTCGCCATAAGCCACAAGGATAGCTTGTCTTCCTGAAAAAGCGTTGCTCAATTCGAGCTTTAAATAATTATGAGGTAGAGCGACTAGGCGCTGCGACCATTCGATCGCCGTAATTCCTGGGTCTACCTCCTCACCTTCCCAATAGATCTCTGGATAAATACTATCTACCTGTTCGGGTTCTAGACGATATAAATCGAGATGATATAGAGGTACGCGACCATCCAGGTATTCATGAATCAGATTAAAAGTTGGGCTGACGATCGCTTCTTGGATACCTAAGCCTCGACCGATACCTTGAACTAAAGACGTTTTTCCCGCTCCCAAATCTCCTTCTAGCAGCAGCGTCGAACCAGAAGGAAGATGTTTTCCTAATAAACAACCAAATTGAAGCGTATCTTCGAGAGTAGGCAGTAGTATTTGCAGCACGAGACTTAAGCAGAGAAAGAGAAACGAAATATTTGATAGCAGGCGTATGGCAGAGAAGAACTATGGTTAATAAACCGAGAATATGGAAAGTCTGCCAAAAGTTCATCGAAAGTTTATATTATTTGCCAGTCAACAATACACTTCCTTCATATTGAATTGGTAGATTATAAATAAGCCAAGTAACTTTAAGTTGGGATAACAAAGTAAAGCGGACTGATTAGACTGTGATACTTTGTTACTTCCCTTTTATTTTTTTTACTACTCCAGAATATTTGAAGATTTTACCGCCAAACGCTACAAACGCGGAGATCTAAAAGTACCGACTAGATTTTAGGTTGCCATTTGCCACTATACCAGCGCAAAAGCACTCTTGCTAGCTGACTAGAGCTATGGCGTACATGACCTCGAACCGAATCTTCTTCCATCACGTTTGCCATGACGATTCTACGGTTTAGCTTGGCAATTTCTTGTCGATCCAAGTCTACAGGATGAGAATTTTCCAAGGCGTAACGTTCGAGAGAGACTGGACCTGGGGGTTTGCGATGAACTAACACCGCATCGAATAATTTGCCCTTGCTGATACGATCGATTTCCTTAATATGATCGGCAACGCTATATCCTTCCGTTTCTCCTGGCTGAGTCATAATGTTGCACACATAAATGCGAGGAACATCAGCATTAGCGATCGCATCCCTAATTTCAGGCACTAAAAGATTGGGAACGATACTGGTATAGAGACTGCCAGGACCAATAATTATATATTCTGCCTCTTTAATTGCGGTGACGGCAGAAGGGAGAGCGGGAGGATCGGCGGGAATACAGCCAATGTTTTTAATTCTACCTTTGGCTTCAGGAATGTTCGATTCTCCTTCAATTAACCGACCATCCTCCATTTCTGCCCAGAGACTTACGTCACTGAGAGTAGCAGGTAATACCCTGCCGCTAATAGCCAAAACCTTGGAGCTAGCCATTGCAGCCTGTTCCAAATCACCCGTAATCTCGCTCATCACGGTCAAAAACAAGTTACCAAAACTGTGTCCTGTTAGCCCATCTCCCGCCTCAAAGCGATACTGAAATAGCTCCGTCAGCAGTTCTTCCTCGTCAGCTAGGGCTGCTAGACAGTTGCGAATATCTCCAGGGGGTAATACGCCTATTTCTCTTCTGAGCCTGCCTGAAGACCCACCATCATCCGCTACGGTGACAATCGCGGTGATGTTGCTACTGTACTCTTTCAGACCTCGTAACAATGTCGATAAACCAGTGCCTCCGCCGACGACGACAATCTTTGGTCCACGGCTGAGACGGCGACGATCGAGCAGCATATCGACCAGTCCTTTGTCCTTATCCACTCCCAGGACATCAGTAATTGAACCCATGGTGCGGGACTGACCCCAGAAAATTAGAAAAATTCCCAGAATTAAAACCAATGGCCCTGAAATATAGCTGGGAACAACCGTAGTCAAATATTCGAGAATTCTAGAGGTAAAGGACAGTAAACGATAAATTGGCGTAAGCTTACTCCAAATTGCCGAGCCAACTACAGCTAGAAAAAAGCCACCAGCGCTGATCAACAACCAACGTTTGATAAATAATCCAGGAGACAGCCATTTAAACAGCCGATTACGGCGATGAGGCTTTTTATTGTGCGAGAATGAATTTTTCATCCCAGGTAAAGACTGTTTTCGAGATAGATACCGGAGTCGTTAAGATAAACATATACTATCTTGCTGTGATTGAATTGGCAGGTTGCCATAGGCGTTAGTATTTCTATCTTTAATAAAGCTTATGACTTCAAGGTTAAGCGGATCTGGTCTGAATGGAAATTAAAATCTTAGGATTAGATCCTGGAATAGCAATTTTAGGGTTTGGCAGCATTATCTGCCAAACGACAGATCGGGTTGATACCGACCTGGAATTGGTCAAACTTCAGGACTTTGGGGTAATTGAAACCCCAGCCAAAACTCCCTTTGGCGATCGCCTCTGTACGATTTATGAAGATCTTCATGCTGTAATCGATGAGATCGAGCCAGATCTAGTGGCGGTGGAAAAGCTATTTTTTTATCGTATGAGTCACACTATTACTGTCGCCCAGGCTAGAGGAGTTCTAATGCTGGTTTTAGGACAGGCTGGACTACCTTATGTGGAATTTACTCCCCCTGAAGTAAAGAAAGCTTTGACTGGCTATGGCAACGCCCAAAAAATTGAGGTTCAAGAAGCAGTGGCGCGGGAACTGGCTTTGGATTTTCTGCCTCGTCCTGATGACGCTGCGGATGCCCTGGCGATCGCTTTAACCGCTTGGTTTCATAAGAGTAGTAGGTAGAGAAGTACGATGGTTATCTAATTCCACATCCAGCCTTGGCGATTTTTCGAGACAAAGGATCTTGGGATAGTTTGAGTACTCGAGCAAAAGCCCGATCTGCTGCTGATGCCTGGGAAGTTTGGCAAAGACTAATACCTTTATATAGCCAGCTAATTGCCTGCTGTTCGGTCGTTAAATCTTGGCGCTCTAAAATTTTGTTCGAGGTGGAGATCGCTTGAGAATATTTGCCTAAGCGATATAGGGTCACAGCTTTTCCCTGCTGGACTGCAAGATCCTCTGGTTGATAAGTCAATGATTTTTTGAAAGCAGCTAGAGCCTCTTTGTTTTTTTCTAACTCTAACCAACTTTGCCCCTGCCTTTTATAAGCCAAAGCCAGAATATCATCGGCGGGAGACTGGGATTCTAAAAGGGCGATCGCTTCTTGATTTACTTTAATCGCCTGACTGTGTTTACCTAAATCTTGCAGGATCTGGCTTTGATTGAGCTTGAAAATTTCGTTCTGCGGATTTATAGCGATCGCTCGTTCAAAAGCAGTTAAAGCAGTCTCATTGTTGCCCAAATAAAATTGTGCTTCTCCCTGACAGTTCCAGGCTAAGGCTGCTTTGGGATCTATTTCTGTAGCCTGTAAACAAGACTTTAGTGCTGGCTGAGATTGCTTTAAACCTAAATAGGCATAGCCCCGATTAGTCCACAAAATCTGAGGTTGAGCAATGTCCGTCTCCAAGAGCCGATCGTAAGCGGCGATCGCCGACTGGTACTTACCTTGAGCCACTAGATCCCTGGCCTGCTGCATTTGCCCTAGCTGTTTTGTTTGCCAGTATTTAGTAGCTAGATTGAGTCCAATACTGCCAATCCCCATTACACCTAAGAGAACAATCATCAGAGTCAACAGTCGATAAAATTTAGCGCTCACATTATCAGTCACAAATTCTGTATTCAAGCTCAAATAATATACTTTGCTTGAAGTAGCTCGATCGGTTTGAGATCCAAACTATTTTTGAACCAAGCTACTTTTAATAGATTCTTGTTAACTTTATCAGACCAGCTAGCCCAGGTTTGTTCGAACTGTATCCCGACCTCGCAGTCGAACCTTAAACCGATACTTAAACGGTACAATTGCGATAGCACTATTTTTCATCCTTTATCATAATTTTATGACTGCTACTCCTATCAAACGAGACAATTTTTCTGTCTCTGTCCCCGATAAGCTTGGGCGCTTTGGTCCTTATGGTGGTAAATATGTACCAGAAACATTAATGCCAGCTTTGGCTGAGTTGGAGACTGCCTATAATAAATATAAAGATGACCCCGATTTTACGCGGGAATTACAGGGTCTACTCAAAGATTATGTCGGTCGAGCTAATCCCCTCTATTTTGCCGAACGTTTGAGCCAACATTACACTCGTCCCGATTTTCAGCCAGAAATTTATCTCAAGCGCGAGGATTTAAATCATACTGGGGCGCATAAAATCAACAATGCTTTAGCACAAGCTTTACTTGCAATCCGCATGGGTAAAAAACGCATTATCGCCGAAACTGGAGCGGGACAGCATGGAGTTGCAACCGCTACGGTTTGCGCTCGTTTTGGGCTAGAGTGCATCATCTACATGGGCGTAGAGGACATGGAAAGACAAAAGCTGAATGTCTTTCGGATGCGCCTGTTGGGGGCAACAGTAGAGCCTGTGTCGGCGGGAACGGGTACCCTCAAAGATGCCACCTCTGAAGCAATTCGTGATTGGGTAACAAACGTTGAAAGCACTCACTACATTCTTGGCTCGGTTGCAGGGCCACATCCCTATCCGATGATGGTGCGAGATTTTCATGCTGTAATCGGTCGAGAAACCCGCGAGCAGTGTGCCGAGAAATGGGGTGGACTACCAGATATTATGATTGCCTGTGTCGGCGGTGGTTCAAATGCCATGGGCTTGTTTTACGAATTTGTGCCTGAGTCTACTGTGCGATTGATTGGCGTAGAAGCTGCGGGAGAAAGCGTCGCTTCGGGCAGACATGCTGCGACTCTAACAGAAGGTCGTCCGGGAGTTTTACACGGAGCGATGAGCTACCTGTTGCAGGATACCCAAGGGCAGATTGTTGAAGCTCATTCGATTAGTGCGGGGCTAGATTATCCAGGAGTAGGGCCAGAACATAGCTACATGAAAGACACACAACGTGCGGAATATTACGCCGTTACTGATGCAGAAGCGATCGCTGCTTTACGTCTATTGTCAGAACTAGAAGGTATTATTCCCGCTCTAGAGACAGCCCACGCTTTCGCCTATTTAGAACAGTTATGTCCCCAGTTAACGGGCAAGCAACGTATTGTTTTTAACTGTTCTGGGCGGGGAGATAAAGACGTGCAAACCGTTGCCAAACATCTTGGGGATTTGCTTTAGAAAAGATTTTAATCTGGCAACTGGTTAGAAAATTTACGCAGGACTGCTCTAATTTCCCTACAGCTGTAGACCTTTGTTTTTAGTTGCTTTTTCGGTAGGCACATAAGTTACTTAAATATTACAATTTGTTTAAAGATTATTTAAGTGAGAAAGATTTATGTCTGAAGTCAAAGCTGCAAGACGAATTATTATGATTAAGCATCTGTTATTAGCGGCAGCCGTGATAACCACGGCATTAGGCTGGTCTATGACTAGCAGTGCTGCGGAATCATATTTAGAGTCGGAGAAGTTGGTGTCAGTCGAGTCTGATGTGAAGGAAATAAAATTTCTAACCCAGCAGATTCATGAGGGCATCAATGAATATCGTGCAGAACGTAATCTATCTCCTCTCAGCTTAAATTCTTATATTAGTCAGCAGGCAGAGATTCACAGTCAAAATATGGCGCAACAGGCAGTAAAGTTTAGTCATGATGGTTTTGAAGCCAGGATTCAGGCTTTAGATGGTTTCGTTGTATATCGTCGTGCTGCTGAAAATGTAGCCTATAATCAGGGCTATGAAAATCCCGCCCGAAAGGCGATCTCCGGCTGGATTGAGAGTAAGGGTCATCATAAGAACATGGTCGGTGACTTCGATCTGACAGGTATTGGAGTCGCCAAAAATAAACAAGGAGAATATTATTTTACCCAGATATTTATTAAGGAAAATTAGATTGACAATATGGTTTTAGACAACGTTCAAGTTTTTGATGAAGATCTAGATAGCGCTAGTTTAGCTCGCTATATGGCGGCAGAAGCCGTGGCAATTGACACCGAAACGATGGGTTTGGTTTTAGGACGCGATCGCCTTTGTTTGGTTCAGCTATGCGATTCTCAAGGGTTCGTCAGCGCGATCCGTATTGCTAAAGGGCAGACAGCAGCACCAAACCTGCAGAAGCTACTTACCTCCTGGGACATTACCAAGGTCTTTCACTATGCCCGTTTTGATGTGGCACAGTTCAACGTCACGTTTGGCATCGAAACAGCACCGATCTTCTGTACCAAAATTGCTAGCAAGCTTGCTCGTACCTATACTTCCAGTCATGGATTAAAAAGTCTAGTTGCTGAATTGGCTGGAGTAGATTTAGATAAACGCTTTACTAGTTCGGACTGGGGCAATGCGGAAAGCTTATCCCGCGAACAGTATGATTATGCTGCCAACGATGTAAGATATCTTCTCGATGCGAAAGAAAAGCTAACGGCAATGTTGAAGCGGGAAGGCAGAGAACAGCTAGCTCAACAGTGTTTTCAGGTAATACCTGTATTTGTAGCTTTAGATATGTTGCAGTATCAAAATATTTTCGACCATCGCTGATCTTATAATTAAGTCTGTCTTTTTAATTAAGATCCGCAACCGCCAGACTGTAAATGCTTGCTGACTGTCTGAAGATAGTGACGATCTTCCCGCACGTTAGCTGGCAAACGTTTACTCGCGATCGCGCCTTCGACTAATATCTGAGCCGTAATTTTTCCCATCCTTACTTGATGCCGAAAGTTGTTGTGGCTGGGTATAGCTTGAGCTTTGAATTGTCCCTGTCTCGCCAGAGAAATTAGCTGTCGCGGTGAAATTGTATAAGAGGCTTGGCTCGAGCGTAACTTTGTCGGTGAAGTTTCGGCTCCAACGGGGGCGATAATTGTTAGAGCGATCGCAAAACCGATTGAGATTGAGATTTTAAGCATTGTGATTCGACAGACTAGAACAATAAAATTATCTTGCTCTACCTACCTGAGAATCAATTGAGTATAGCCTGAAAATATACCCCTTTGCTTATACATGAGGTAGGGAGAAAGTAAACTCAGTCCCCTTGCCTACTTTTGATTTTACCGTTAGCTCCCCTTGGTGAGCGCTAATAATTTGCTGGCAGAGATATAGTCCCAAACCTTTCCCTGCGCGCCTGTGGTTGCCCTGATGATATCTTTGAAAAATTGCCTTCTGGTCTTCAGGAGAAATGCCAATTCCCGAATCTTTTACTCCCACCAGTACTTCTCCCTTTATTTTAGACAGGGAGACTTCTACCTTACCCTCGTCAGTAAACTTAATCGCATTACCGATTAAATTGGTTACTACTCTTCTTAACTCTAGGCGATCGCCCTTGACATCGGTTTCTGATTCGGTACTCGAGATCGACAGTTCGATCTGCTTTTCTTTTGCTAGAGGATTTAATTCTGCTACCACTTCTTCAGTCATCCGCTTGAGATTAACAGGCACAAAACTAAGGGTTTTCTGCCCTAGTTCGTAGTGATGAGTCTCCAAAAGAGTATTGAGCATCTCCAGCATATTATCATTGCTGTTAACGATGCTAGATATAGCCTCCTTTTGTTCGCTGGTAACATCCCCAAAAGCCTGCTGAGTAATCAGATCTAGCATTCGATTGGCTGCAACTAGAGGAGTACGCAAATCGTGGGTCAAGCAAGAAACAAAATTTTCACGCTGGTCGATAGTTTCCTTGAAACGCAACATCGAACGAACTCTTGCCTGAAGCTCATCAATTTGAAAGGGTTTGCGGACAAACTCATCTGCTCCTGCATCCAATCCCTGCACCAAACTTGATTCTTCCCGTGCCGTGACCAGAAGAATTGGTATAAAAGGAATGTTTTTATCTTCACGAATACGCCTGGTGACCTCATAGCCGTCCATTCCAGGCATCATAACGTCCAGCAAAATTAAGCTGGGAGGTACGTGCTTGATTTGTTTGAGAGCTGTCTCGCCGTTATGAGCCAGAACAACTCGGTGACCTTCTTGTTCGAGAGCAAGCTGAACCAGTAGAAGATTGTCGGGAATATCGTCTACTGCCAAAATATAGGATTCCGAAACAGACATTACATTTGTTTAAAAATTATTAATAATCACTAAATCTTATGGGATTACTTGTGGCTCAAGCATCATACTTACGAGGGATTTCCAAGGTAAAAGCAGAACCTTGTCCTATTTCACTCTCTAGCAGGATTCTACCCCCCATCATTTTGACCAGAGAATCTGTAATTGCCAAACCCAAACCCGTTCCTGAATAGGGTCGTGTAAAACTTTGATCGATCTGACGAAAAGCCTCAAAGATTTTATCTCGGTCTTCTGGGGCAATGCCCGCCCCTGTATCGATAACAGAGATGGTAAATTTAGTAGTTCCTAAGTCTCTAACTTTGACTCTTACTTCTCCTGATTTGGTGAATTTGATGGCGTTAGAAAGCAGGTTAATCAAGCTGCGCTTTACAAAATTAGCGTCTTGAGTCACAAATTTGTTTTTTAGTTTAATGTCGGTAGTTAGTTCTAGCTCTTCTTTGACCGCTAGTGAACGTAACTCTTCTACCGTAATGCGGGTTAGATGCTCTAAATCGAAAGGTTGGGCATGAGTTTCTAACTTTCCCGCCTCGATTTTAGAAAAATCTAGCATCTCATTAATCATGTTGAGCAGATTCTTACTATTTAAAAAAATTCGATTGATTAAATTTTCCTGCTGCGCCGTCAGAGAATCAAAATGCTGGCGTAATAGTAGCTGAGAAAAGCCCATGATCGCATTCATCGGCGTACGCAGTTCGTGGGACATGGTTGCCAAGAAATCTGACTTGAGATTGTATGATTCCTGCAGTTTAATATTTTGTAGCTTGATCTGCTGCTGTTGTTTTTCTAATTCTCTATTTTTGACTACCAATAGCTCATTGCTAGCCCGAAGACGATAATTTGCTAATGCTGCTGCCTGTTCTGCTTGATGAACGCGCATGGCATTGTTGATCGATCTGACTAAAATATTTGGCTCGATTTTGCCTTTAGACAGATAGTCTGCTGCGCCAGATTTCATCATTTCGACCGCCAGTTGCTCATCACCCTGTCCTGTCAGCACAATTAAGGGCAAGTCTACCCGTAAATCATTAATCTTAGCGAGCAAATGTAAACCATCAATATCTGGAAGTAGATAGTCGAGCAAAATTAGATCGAAGCCAGGGTGAGAGTTGTTTATCTGAGATACAGCATCATTTAAACTATCGTCGCTGGTTTGTTGCTGAAGTTCCGTTTGGAGCTGGGATTCGCTATTTTTAATTAGCTGAGAAATCGCTTCTTGCCCGTTGGTTACTTCGACAATCGAAGCAGAAAATTTTGCCTTTCTTAAAGCTCGTTTTACCGTTAGGCGATCTACTTCATCATCGTCTACCAACAATATTGAAAACTGTTTTTCGCTCATGATAATTGATTGACTGATTTCTCCTCGCATTCTGCCCTTGTTTGCCGAGTGGTCGCTCGTCTATTGTTAGGGCATTTCACATAAAGCCCAGTATTTATTTAAGGCAACCATTACCTCTGCAAAATTAATAAAGGTAACAGGCTTGAGAATATATCCTGCGACATTCAGATTGTAGGCTTCAATGCGATCGCGATCTTCATCGGAAGTGGTCAGAACAATCACTGGAGTACGCTTTAGAAGCGTATCTTGCCTAATTGCATGAAGAAACTCTAAACCATTCATTTTGGGCATGTTTAGATCGAGTAAAATCAATCTTCTATTTTCTGGTACTTCAGGCTGTTGTCCTACTTGCGATCGCAACATATTTAGAGCTTCAATACCGTTACCCGCAACATAAAGAGGATTAGTTATCTTATATTTTTTGAACGCGCGTTTGACATTCATGACATCAACTTCATCATCTTCGACTAGCAGAATGTTGATTACTTTTTCTTCCATATTGCCGACTCTCAGATATTTCACTCTCAGATAGTTTAGCTTAAATGCCAGGCGTAATTATTGGTAAAGATAAGAAAGATATTAACTTTTGATGTTTTACCTTTTATCAAAATTATCCAATTGAAGAAAACTACATACTTTTTGTATGCTACAAAGATTAATAGATTATAGTATCGCCTAAAAGTTAGAGATCGATAATTGGCAGAAAAAAATAAATCTTGTAATTGTTTTTTGCCCAAAATACGTGTTAAATAACGATCGGTTTTGATTTGCGCCAGGTAAATTTAAAAGTTGTTCCCAAGCCCAACTTCGAGCTTACTGATATTTTTCCACCCTGATTTTCCACCGCTTTTTTGACGATTGATAGACCTATCCCCGTATTTTCTTGTCGGTCGTTCGCATCCAAAGTCTCAAATATGGTAAAGATGCGGTCGTGATATTGAGGATCGATACCCTTGCCGTTGTCCGCCACCGTAAACTCATAGTAATCGTCTAGTTCTCTAACAGAGATCTCGATCTGAGTTGCAGCCTTGCCACCGTGTTTGATGGCGTTACCGAGCAGGTTATTAAATATCTGCTGGAGAGGAACTAGCTGGGTCGTGAGTATTGGCATAGGCTGCTGAACTTCGATCGTACAAGAGACGGGAGGCGAGAGCAAATCAATTATTTCGGTCAACATTTCGCCGACGGACACCGATTGAGACTCATGAACCGACCTGCCGATACGTGAATAAACCAGCAATCCATTGATTAAATTTTCTAAGCGATGAACCCGACTTTGCAGCAGGTTCATGTTATACCGAGTCTCATCATCGAGCTTGTCTGCCAAATCTTCCTGTATCCAGCTCGACAAATTAGCGATCGCTCTCAGGGGAGCTTTAAGATCGTGGGAAGCGACATAGGCAAACTGGTCTAATTCTCGGTTGCGTTCTTCTAGGGTAGCTGTCGTCGCTAGTAGCAGCGTATTGACCTGCTGTAGTTCATTGGTTCTGCTGCTGACTCGATCTTCTAGTTCATTATTTAACTTAGCGAGGGCTAATTCAGCCTGCTTGCGCTGGGTAATATCTCGAATTGCCACCACCGCGCCAATTTTTCTGCCCTGAGCGTTAATGATTGGACTACCGTTAGTCAAAAGATTGCGGGGTTGACTCTGAGGAGGCTTGGTCATTAGCTCAACGTCAGTAAAAGACTCTCCTGAGAATGCTCTGAATAGAGGAATATCATGCTGTTGGAGTAGTTTTTCTCCTGCAGCGTCATAAAGATGATAGTGTTCTGCTGCAAGGGGTTCTTGAGGAGTCGCAAAAAAATCCAGGCTAGCCTGATTAAATAACGCTAGAGTTCCTCGTTCGTCGCAGGCAACAATCCCATCTGAAAGGTGGTTGAGCAATGTCTCAATCAAAATCTTTTCTGTTTCCAATTCCGTTTCTATCTGCTTGCGATCGCTAATATTAAAGCTCGTGCCAATTAAGCGATATACTTTGCCCGCCTCATCTTTTAAGGGATTGAGAGTAGTCAGCCACCAGGTATCCTTGCCCTCAAAGGGTAAGCACTCTTCATAAGAGATCGAGCTTTTAGATTCGAGACACCGCGTGTAATGTTGAACCACGACTGATGCAGTTTCAAGCGGAAATATTTGCTCAAGAGTCTTGCTAGCCACATCATCAATCTCCCTCAGTTTGACCGCAGCAGCATTAAATTCGCGGTAGCAAAAGGTTCTATCTCCCACCACATCAACTACAAAAATCGCTTCTCGAACATTATCGTAAACGCTACGTAAAAACTGCGCCTGTTGCTCGATAACTGACTTTTGCTGTTCGAGTTTGGCTATCTTAGCGACTAGTAGTTGGTTGATGTCATTCATAACGATTGATGAAATATGTGGTCATAATGAGAACCAAAAACTGCCCAATTATCTCTGATAAAATCTAATCTCTGGCTCTATATTTGAATCGGAGATGCGAACTCTACAAAAATTTTCGGCTATTTTTTATTTGGAATCAATTAATTTTACTGTTCTACTCTTTCAAGAGAGATATATCTTCTGGTTGATGGCTCGATCGCTAAATATTGGATAGTCTTATTAGGTAATAATAAGCTGAAGTTATAGTTTAAATAGTACGCATGAGTAATATAAGCGTTGTTTTGATTGAAGATCACGATTTGAGTCGAATCGGCTTATGTGCTGCTCTCAAACAATATGAAGATGTTGAAGTTATTGATAATGCAGCCAACGGCAACGATGGTCTACAGAAGGTAAAAACCCACCAGCCTGACGTAGCGTTAGTAGATATTGGTCTGCCAGACATTGATGGAATTGAGGTTACTCAAAAACTCAAGCAGTATCAAAGCAGCAATCCTGATTTCAAAACCAAAGTTTTGGTGTTAACAATGCACGATAGCGAAGATTCTGTTATGGCTGCTTTCGCTGCGGGAGCCGATTCCTATAGTCTCAAAGACGTTAGCATGGATAATTTGGTTCAGGCAATACGCAATACACACGAAGGCAACGCCTGGATTGACCCTGCGATCGCGAGAATTGTTTTGAAGCAGGCTCAGTCGTTCAAAAATAACTCCAGCGCTATCGATCGTCCTTCGACTTTGGGAGGGTCGGATGAAGACACTCAAGCAATTACTGCTGTAGCAGAAGAATATCAGCAGTTAATTGAAACGTATCCTTTAACGGATAGAGAACTAGAAGTTCTAGAATTAATTGTTGCTGGCTGTAGTAATGCAGACATCTCTAGTCGTCTTTACATTACTGTCGGAACGGTAAAAACCCATGTTTGCCATATTTTGAACAAGCTCTGTGCTGACGATCGCACTCAGGCTGCGGTTAGAGCTTTGAGAGCTGGGCTGGTCAAGTAGCAGGCTGTTGTTGAGAAGATCGCATAAGACGACCTTCTATTTAAATCTTTAGTTTTTATAATCTCAATCGCGATTCAAATGTGTGGTGTTTAGTCCATAGCCTAAGGTTTACTTTTTTCTTTTCGAGCAAAGATTAAACCGATTAAGCTGGTCAAAAACTTTGGCAGCTACAGGATAGGTTTTAACCTAATGCTAGTGCGCCACTTTGAAAGTGCTTTCCTCTTTTCAGAATCAAGGCATTAAAGTTAGGCGCTTTAATTTGGGTAAAGATAGAGATACTATATCGCTGTCCGAGCAAACCTTAACCTTAGCTATCGATAATAATTTGCCACTCCCCAGATATAGAGGAGTAATCTTTGAAACCATGTCTAACAGAGACTAAAGATCGATAAAAGTTGGATTCGATCGCTATTTATTTAAAGAGTCATCGATTGAGATCTGCCATTCACTCAGACTTTTTCTGGCTTAAATTTAAAATAGCGATCGTGCCAGTTTAATTATTTTTGATAGTCGTATCCCTTAGAAAATTAATGCTCTCGATCTCTAGCCGCTTTTTAATAACGTCCTGAATCTATCAACGGAGCGACTTATTAACCGCTTTTCTTACTTTATTCATTTCTGCTAGATCGACGCGATCGTTTTTCTTTTAGATCCCAGCGAGAGAAGTAGTAATTAGGTTGATGCTTCAGGCTCATCACTAAAGCCAGATTGAATCATTTAACTGAGATTTGCTGGGATTGAAGATGCCACTGCTCTCGATCGTACTTACTCTACCGAACGAGGAGAGAATCTCTGAAGTTTATACTTAGAAACGAGCGTCAAAAAAGCTGGTAGCTACGAATAGACTGCTTTCTAGTTTAATGCTTTAAACCAGCAGCGTCTATTTATCTTAATTACTGATGCCCAAAATTGATTCCCAAGCCTTTCCTCTATATTTGGTTTGTTAGGTAGGCAGATCGAGCTTTGACTTTAGGGATGCTTTCAGGATTACGCACTTTGGGAGTCTCACTCAAAACAACAATGATACCCGTGCGTCCAGTATTCAAAGTAGCATCGCTTAAGATATCTAGCACCTCTACATTAGTAACTCGACCGATCAACTCTTTTAACTCTGGCTGAATAGCATCATCGAGATTAGAGCGCACTTTTTCTGCTAAATCGTCTTTGCCTTCTTCAACCAAAATCTTTTCGGCATTAGTAATAGAATTCTCAATTATGACTGCCAGTTTAGCTCCAAACAGTTGGCAAGTAACCTTGGATGGCTGATGTCCTAAATGAAGACGATAAAACGCTTGAATTTCCTGAGAAAGCTTTCTCTCTAACTGTCCACCAGTCAATAAGTTGTTTGTCATTATTTTGTTGAAGTTTAGACCGTTGTTTGAAGGTTACAGCTACTAATTGCAGGTTGCGAAAATAACAGTATAAAATCTAAGTCTGTCAATATTCCAATGCTTAGATAATTATTACTTGCTGGAGTCAGTAAGGCAAGAAACGCTATATGACCCTAACTATCTGGAAAGAAATGTTTATATTTGACCAATATATTACGTATCTAAGCTTTAAATGACCATCTATCGAAGGATATAACTAATTTTAGGTCCCCTCCTCTACATCTTGCCAAACAAATTTACGCAGTCTCTATCTCTAGACAGATCGCCTATCTATATAAAGAGAGATGTAACGATAATAGTTTGCGCGGTAGGTTTATGGATAGTTAAAAACAGAGAAAATTTATGAATACATTATTACAAATCGCCAGTAGCGAACCCCACTTTCCTTACGCAGCAGCTATTGTTGTCGGTTTGGGTTTTGTTGCAGCCGTTAGTATAGGCTCGATCGCCTGGTACAATTCCAAACGTCCTGCAGGCTGGGAAGACAAAGAGCGTCCTGATATTGTACCCAACGTTGACAAGTAGTTCACAGCATTTGAACCGTTAATTTTAGTTTATATACTGGATATTAGGGACTATGGACAATAAAACGCCTCAAGACGCTAACTACGATCGCTCTATTACTTCAGCAGAAACAGCAGCAAGAATGGAACGAGAGAAGGGTGACTTCAAAGATGCTGCTGAATCTGGTCAGACGGTAGATAGAGAAGGTCTGGCAAATAACTACGCGGTTACGCCTGAAATGTATTATGAAGAACCAGGCGATCGCGAGGAAATCAAACAAGCCGAAAAAGCCGAACGTGTAGCGGAACTAAAGGATATAAATAGTCCTGGCGGGAAAGGTGTCGGTAACGTTTAGTTTGTAAAAGAAAAAAATAACAAATACTATATACGACAATAGAATATATTTTGTGGCTTCAAAATTTGATTTTGAAGCCAATTTTGCGTATAGTCTGGATAACTGTAGAATTCTATACAGTATTTTATCCAATCTTTTCGGTATGATTAGATTTAAATTTGATTAAAAAAAGTCGAGAACAGCACAACATAGATTAAAGCTACCCGTTTTACTCATTAGTCTGCTGTGCTGCTAATTCGCTATAGAAACTAATTAACTTCGTGTCCTGCTGCGACAATTAACTGTTTAAAAGTTGCTTCTGATGCTTTAGAGTTGATAACTACAGTTTTTGCTTCGCGATCGATCTCAATTTTGGCTTCTGGTTCAGAAGTTAGGATGACCTGTTGTAGACGCTCGGCAGCATCAGGACTATCAATTGTTGGTACGTTAAATTTCATTTATTGTTTATATTTAATCCATTTTCTTAGCCAGATTAAAATAAAACGCTGCTTTTTACTTCTATCAATAGTACGATTTAATTGAAGATAGAAAGCGCTCGGAGCTAGCCTATACCTCTAGTTTCTATTTTAGGTATGACTACGCTATTACTGCGGATCTATCTTTGGTTTCATATGATTTGGCTCTAAATTCTGGTAAATTAAGACTAAGCAGAGATAGCATCTACTGAGGTTTACCTTGCTAGAAGTTAACCTCAGCTTATTTGCGCCTTGCTGAGGTTGCTTCTTACTGAGGAGGTTTACTCATGGCTATTCTTGCTAAAATCAATCTTATTAAGGTGTTTTAATTTTTCCATTCTACAAAATGGTCAAGACCTTCTATATCTATATATATAAATACAGACCTTACTTTTGATAGAAGTGGTCTGTCTCTAATTTAACTATTGTCTTTAATAGTGAAACGTTTAGAGAAAAAACCATGCAAGATTTAATTAGAAATATCAAAAAGAGCGGCATTAAACAAATGTTTGCAGCGCTGCTAGTAGGCTGTTTACTAATGGTAACTACTGCCTGTAGCCAAGGTGTCGATGGAGTAACAACAAGAGAAACTTCTCAAACTTATCAAGGCAATGCGCGAGATACCTACGACAGTTACGATGCCAATGAAAATTATAAAGGCGGTATGAACGGTTACGATGACGATCGCCGTTATGATTCTGGAACTACTGCCAAGGCAAAAGGTTTGGTGGACAGTGCCAAAAATCGCCAAGCAGATAGTTTTGAAGAGGTTGTAGATAACTTGGGAAATCCCGAAATCGACAAAAAAGAAAAAGCTGCTGAAAAATCATTGGGAAGATTTGCCGATAAGCTCGACAGAAACAAAGATAAGGCAGCAGAATACATCGATAACAAGTCTGACAAATTACAGCGCAACATAGAAAAAGTTCCAAGTGGAGCAAAAAATGTATTTGAAGGTGCTGTCGATACAGCGCAAGATGCTTTAGAAGATGCGACCGAAGCGACTCAAAAGAACGCTCAAAGAGTTAAAGGAAATTTTGAAGACTTGAGCTAGATAAAAGCCGAATAACAAAATCTTAAGGCGATCGCAACCCAAAGAGTATAAGTATGAGTAAGTTCGATTATTCGTTGGACTACAAAAACCTAAATTTCCGCGATCGTCCAGAACTATATCGGGTAGGCAGAGGAGAGCAAGGAGTCTTGCTTGTCGAGCCTTATAAGTCGGAAATCCTACCCCACTGGCGCTTTAAAACTCCAGAGATCGCTCAAAAATCCAGTCAGAAAATATATCAGCTATTTTTACAGTATTTAGCCGAAGACGATTTTGTCGGTGCAGACATGGCGCGTAAGTTTCTACAAATGGGGTATACGCGATCGCGCAGATACGCCAATCACAAAAGCGGTCAAAAATATCAGCAAAATCCGCAAAAAATGGCATCACCAGAGGCAGAGAAACAGGCTCGACAGAAAGTTCTGCCGTTAGATATAGATCCAGTTAAAGCTAAGTCAGCAGAAATATTCAAAGCCAAATGGCAATCAGCAAAGACTAATCACAAATATCAGCAGCTTCTAACTCAACACAAGCAAAGCTACAGTTAAATTTGAGTGAGTTAGCGACAGAAGATCTGTCTTTTTCCGACTTTTTAAGAGCATAAAATTCCCTACTTTTCCCGACAGACAAACTACATAAAGATACCTAAGCTAATTATGAGCAGTAAAGCCAAGTTTAGGAGTAAGTTTGATGTATCAGCAAAAGACAGATCTGGCAGGACAAGTTTGTTTCCGTCCCAGCTTTTTTCAGACAAAAGTCAGAATTAACCGCCTAATCGCACGATATTTAAATAATACAGTCTTAAGCGATCGCCTAGACGATTTGCCCCAACAGTTTATCGATCCCCAACCCCGTCAATGGTCGAGTATAAACTGGCAAGATATACATCCAGAACAAGTCATCGGTCTTGAACTGGATATTTTTTTGTCTATTATCAAAGGTGCGTTAGCCACCGAAGCACCAATTAGGGACTATACCCAAACCAGTCGACAATACCTCGAACCAATTCATCCTAATATGGCGAAATTCGTGGGGGGAACGGTTGCGGACGATGGCACGACGATCGAATTAGGTCTATGGGAAAAAGAAGAGCGCCAGCATACTCCTGCTTTAAAAAAGCTCTATCAGCAGCTTACAAAAGAGCCGATCTACCCCGACCTTAAAACTGCCAGAGGCTATCAAGCCTGGAGTAATCCCTACCAAGATTTATATAAGCATGGACTGCATCGGGTCATAACCGAATATGGCGCAGCCTGTCTCTATCTCTGGCTGATGTCTCACACCACAGGCACGACTCAACAGATATTGGGAGAATTGCTACAGGATGAGATAAACCACCTGACTAAGTTTTGGGGTATGGGCATGTGGCTCTATCCTGACGGCGCAGAACAGCTAATTCGCTATCTTCTTAGCCAAATTCATACCATCTTGCCTGTATCCTATGGATCGACGACTGAATCGTCTGCGAATATAAGATCTACGTTTCAACGTATGATGTCGGTTCTAGATTGGCAATCTTGGTCAATCCTGCACCGAGGTGAGTTGATTTACACCTTCATGTGGATTTTAAAGCAGATGTGGCATTGGAGTGGTCAATTGACTCCAGAGTATTTACACTCGTGCTGTGCTACCCCAGAATTTTTTGGGAACAATAGTAGGAAATGCGATCGCCCTGAAGTAATCATTTTCTAAGCAGCAGTATCTAAGACTGGTTTAATCGTCCTTAATTTAAGATAATTTCTATGACAGCTCAATTAGTAACTAATTTATCAGTTCAGATCGACCGAGCCAAACTACCAGGTCACGTGGCGGTAATTATGGATGGTAATGGTCGCTGGGCAAAGCAAAGAGGTCTACCCCGCATTGAAGGGCATCGTCGCGGTGCAAGTACTCTCAAGGAAATGTTGCGCCACTGCAAAGACTTGGGCATTAAAACTTTAACTGCCTACGCTTTCTCAACCGAAAACTGGGGTCGTCCTCTCGGAGAAGTCAACTTTTTGATGGGTTTGTTTGAAAGACTGCTGCAAAAAGAATTGCGAGAAATGGAAGAAGAAGAAGTCTGCATCAATTTTATTGGCGATTTGACTCCTCTGCCGACTTCACTGCAGCAGGAAATGCATCGCTCGATGGAACGTACCAAAAACAATAACGGGGTCTATTTTAATGTGGCAATCAACTACGGTAGTCGCCACGAAATGATCGATGCCTGTCAGCAAATTGCCCAAAAAGTACAGCGGGGAGAGTTGTTAGCGACAGAGATTGACGATCGCACGATTGCCGAACATCTTTATACTTCTGCCAGTCCCGATCCCGATTTACTGATTCGCACCAGCGGCGAAATGCGTCTGAGTAACTTCATGCTGTGGCAGCTAGCCTATACAGAAATCTACGTTACCGATACCCTCTGGCCCGATTTCAATAGCGAACAGTTCGATCGCGCCATCGTCTCTTTTCAACAGCGAGATCGCCGTTTTGGCAAAGTTAAATAGTACAGGTAATTATATTTGAATCTGCGATCGCACTCGATTTACTAAATCCTCAAACATTAATTTTGCGATCGCAGCTAGTTCAAAGCTATTAAAACTTTCCTGTAAGATTGAGTTTTAAATAAGTTCAAAAATCATTTCAAACTGAAAATTATCAACTAAATCGGTCAGAAATGCGACAAGCTGACTGTGTTCGTCGGGTATCTATTGGATTAACTCCATGACATCGCCGTATTAAGACAGATAGCTTTATCCAGGGATATTTCTAGGTCGAGAGTGCGAGGATATATGGGAAGAATATACTCTGCCACCACCTTTGCTAGTCGCGGTTTTTCCTCTACATAAGAAAAAATCTGACAGCGACTTACCTTAAAAGTACGCCCGACATTATTAACCGCAGCTTGCAAAATCTGAGATGTATTGAGACTCTGGCGAATTTATTGAGTAATTCTTTCCTGTAGCAAGCCTTTTTTTACCTGTCGCCCTAATTTTCTCTCGATCGCCGTACGCTCTTTGATTTCTGCTCTCAACTCTTTGGTACTATCATTGACCGCACGGTGTAAGTCTCTTTCGCGATAGAAGATTTTCTCTGCCATGAGTAGGAAATCTCTGGTTAGTTTTCCCGCCTCATCTCGGCGCTTCGTCAACTTCTTTAAATAGTTTAGCTGCCAGTTTTTCTGAAAATTAGACTCGCTGACGCTGAGTTGATTTGCTGCTCTGGTTGAGTGTGCGATCGGTTTGATTACCGTGTGCTGTAGAAGTCGATTTACCGATAGGATTAATACGGCAAATATGCCTGTAAATATCGGCATGAAGGTAAATATTCCCTGCCTTACGTCCATAGCTACATTACTAGCAGGTATATAAATTGTTTGAGCCGTAGTCAATTGACCCAATTCCCAGTTAAAACCATGCTTGTCGCCATACACCTCGATCATTTCTGGCGGTGCGATATCGGGGGTTCTGTGGCACTGGAGACAGCTCGAATCCTTGACGCTTGGAGGACGAGAAATATAGTCAAAATTGCGGTTCGATTTGTTTGTATAGCCCGACAATATATTGGTCTGGCGATCCTGCTCGAAAGCATATAATAGCTGCCGTTCAAAGTCATCGGGCGTGTCATCCATATTGGTGGGATTATGGGTGGCTTCCTTATACTTATAATTTTGAAAATCAGCCATCTCGTTGAAGTTGTTAAAAACTTGTTTGGCTGCATAAGCGGGAACGAGAGACGGTTTTAACTCTTAGCGATCGCCTGAGTCCTGCTGATAGAAATCTAATAAATTAGTGCAGGTGCAATACTTTACCTCTTCCATCATCTGCATGAACCTATCCCACTAATAATAGATTAAACTAAGACAATACCTTCGCCAAAAGAAGTGAGAGAAAGAAACTCTCTGTCAAGTAGGTTTTGAAGAGAAGAGATTGATTTTTACTAGGTTTGGAGTCATTCAGCAGAAATATCTGTAATAGAAACTGAGTGAAT
>Ga0209831_1000012_pt1 | contig 151110 bp, 167 predicted proteins | sample Maine_Asex4_meta_FD_187451 | JGI IMG/M metagenome (GOLD analysis project Ga0209831, IMG submission 187451) | Marine algal microbial communities from Maine, USA - Maine_Asex4_metaG (SPAdes) (version 2) | ecosystem: Host-associated > Algae > Red algae > Unclassified | place: Maine, USA... | reverse complement strand
GATATACTAACAGACCGAGGACTTGACTAACATTTGTTGTACTTATGAAATAAACTTTCAGGTTTATGCTTTGGTGCCAATAGCACAGTGGAACCACACCGATCCATCTCGAACTCGGTTGTTAAACGCTGTAGCGGCAAGAATACTTAAGGGGTAGCCCTTTGGAAAAGTAGCTCAGTGCCAAAGCTATATATTAAAAGAAAAACATCTCAAGTGTAAGAATTCATTAAATATACAAAACTTTTTATTTAAGGTATATAAATTAAATTACACTAGAGTTAAGATGCTTTTAAAAATTAAAAATCCTAACAGCGGATACTGATTTTATTAGAAATAAAAGTATTTATTTATATCTACAGGAAAAAAATGAAACTTGCAGTTTATGGTAAAGGTGGTATAGGAAAATCTACAACTAGTTGTAATATTTCAGTAGCTCTCTCGAAGAGAGGTAAAAGAGTTCTTCAGATTGGTTGTGACCCTAAGCATGACAGTACATTTACGCTGACAGGTTTTTTAATCCCAACAATTATAGATACATTACAAGCTAAAGATTATCATTATGAAGATGTTTGGCCGGAAGATGTTATTTATAAGGGATATGGAGGAGTTGACTGTGTTGAAGCCGGCGGACCACCAGCTGGAGCTGGTTGCGGAGGATATGTAGTAGGTGAGACTGTAAAACTTTTAAAGGAACTTAATGCTTTTGATGAATATGACATCATACTATTTGATGTTCTAGGTGATGTTGTTTGTGGTGGTTTTGCTGCGCCATTAAACTACGCAGACTACTGTCTTATTATTACAGATAATGGCTTTGATGCTCTATTTGCAGCTAATAGAATTGCGGCTTCAGTAAGAGAAAAAGCACGTACACATTCTCTAAGATTAGCCGGATTGGTTGGTAATCGAACTGATAAACGAGACTTAATTGACAAATATATAGATTGTGTTCCCATGCCTGTTCTAGAAGTACTACCTTTAATTGAGGACATTAGAGTATCTCGAGTAAAAGGCAAAACTTTATTTGAGATGTCTGAAAGTGACACTGATTTAGATTATGTGTGTGATTACTACTTAAATATCGCAGATCAGTTAATTGCTAGACCTGAAGGTGTAGTTCCAAAAGAAGCTGCAGATAGAGAATTGTTTAGTTTATTATCTGACTTCTATTTAAATCCGAAGTCTAATGCTACAAAATCTACAACAGATGAAGAAGAATTAGATTTAATGATGGTTTAAATACTTGCTAAGTATAAAATACAAAGGAATAAGATAATGTCTACAGTTCAATCAGATGCTCTTACTTTTGAATGTGAAACAGGTAATTATCATACTTTTTGCCCTATTAGTTGTGTTTCTTGGTTATATCAAAAAATAGAGGATAGTTTCTTTTTAGTCATAGGAACTAAGACTTGCGGATATTTTTTACAGAATGCAATGGGTGTAATGATTTTTGCAGAACCTAGATATGCAATGGCAGAACTTGAAGAAGGAGATATTTCAGCTAAATTAAATGATTATGAAGAATTACGCAGACTATGCCTGCAAATTAAAAAAGATAGAAATCCCAGTGTCATCTTCTGGATTGGGACATGTACTACAGAAATCATAAAGATGGATTTAGAGGGAATTGCTCCTAAATTAGAATCAGAAATTAGAGTTCCTATTGTGGTTGCTCGAGCAAATGGCTTAGATTATGCTTTTACTCAAGGTGAAGATACTGTTTTAGCAGCTATGGCTCAACGTTGTCCCTCTTATCAGCATGTTAAAAATACAGATTCTCATGTCCCACTAGTTTTATTTGGATCACTTCCAGATCCGGTTGTTACTCAATTAACGCTAGAATTGAAGAAACAAGGTATTATAGTATCAGGTTGGTTACCATCTAAAAGATATACAGAGTTACCTGTAATACAAGAAGGGTATTATGTCGCAGGAGTTAATCCTTTCCTAAGCCGTACAGCTACTACTCTAATGAGACGTCGAAAAACAAAACTCATTGGTGCGCCATTCCCAATTGGTCCGGATGGTACACGCGCTTGGATTGAAAAGATTTGCTCTATATTCAATATTGAACCTAAAGGCTTAGCCGAAAGAGAAAAAGAAATATGGGAGTCTTTAGAAGATTATATTTCTCTAATACGAGGCAAATCAGTTTTCTTTATGGGAGACAATTTGCTAGAAGTTTCCTTAGCAAGGTTTTTAACGAGATGTGGTATGACTGTGTATGAAATAGGAATTCCATATATGGATAAAAGATATCAAGCCGCAGAGTTAGCGCTATTAAAAAATACTTGTGATGAAATGAATATCATGATGCCAACTATTGTTGAAAAACCAGATAACTATAATCAATTAGATCGAATTCGAGACCTGAAGCCAGACCTCGTAATTACTGGTATGGCACATGCGAATCCTCTAGAAGCTAGAGGTATTAACACAAAATGGTCTGTAGAGTTTACATTTGCACAGATTCACGGTTTTACTAACGCAAGAGATATTTTAGAACTGGTAACAAGACCATTAAGAAGAAATTTGAGCTTGTCAGAGCTAGGATGGGATGTATATAGTAAACAAGGCTAATATGAATTTTGACTTACATGGTAACTAAACTCTGTAAGTCTATTTTTGATTATTGTAAAGAAGCATTCCTTGCTCTTCCGCTAGCAGCCCATGCTTGAAGATTTTCTACTTGCTCTTTATCTGTGTAAGCTAAAGGAACAAACTGTCCTAATGCTATTTTTATATCTTCGGTGCTAAATTCTCGTTCTTCGCTAAATGCAGTATGCATACTTTCAACAATTGCCTGTTCAATCTCTGCTCCAGAAAACTTATTGCATAATAAGCTTAATTGTTTTGTATTATAATTTTGCCACGATTGTGGTCTAATTCTTTTTAAGTGTATTTGAAAAATAAGTTCTCGTTCCTCATTGTTGGGTAAATCTAAAAAAAATATTTCATCAAATCGCCCTTTTCTAAGCATTTCAGATGGCAAATTTTGAATTGTATTAGCTGTTGCAACAACAAAGACGGGAGTTGTTTTTTCTGATAGCCATGTTATAAAAGTTCCAAATACTCGAGCACTCGTTCCGCTATCACCTTGACTATACAAATTAGAGAATGCTTTGTCTATTTCATCAATCCATAATACGCATGGAGATAAACCTTCGGCAATAGTTACCATTTCTCTCATTTTAGACTCAGACTCACCAACCAATCCTCCAAAGAGTTTTCCTATATCAAGCCTTAATAAAGGTAGTGTCCAATCATTCGCAATGGCTTTTGCTGTAAGCGATTTACCTGTTCCTTGTATACCAACCAATAACAGACCTTTGGGGGTTGGTATGCCGTAATCAAAGCTTTGCTTTGAAAACGAGCGAGATCGTTTCTTGAGCCATAATTTTAATGCATTAAGTCCTCCGATATCTTTATTAGCTTTCTTGTAAGGGTAAAACTCTAACAACCGTGTTTGATTGATAATTTGTCGTTTTTCTTCAATAATAATTGATAAGCTCCTTGAATCCAATTGACCATACTGAGCAATAGTTCTTGTTATAACTTTTCTAATTCTATCAATTGATAAACCTTGGCAAGATTTGGCTAAATTATTTACTAGTTCTATATCTAGCACAATACTTAAAGCAATACTTAATCTTTTAATTTCTTTTTTAATTTCTGGAAGATTAGGTAATGGTAAGTCTATTACTGTAATAACATCATTTAACGTATAAGGTATATTGACTTTACAAGAAACAATGATGATATTCTTAGACTGAGTTTTAATTATTTGAGATAGATTACGTAGTTTTCTTATTAATCCTACATCCCTAAAAAATGAGTCAAAGTCTTTAAGTATAAATAAATTTAAGTATCGATTATCTAATTTTTCAATAAATTCTAGAGCTAATAATGGATTCCGTTGGGCATAGCCATTATCATTAGGATTATTTGTATACCCATCCACGAAATCCCAACAATATACTTTTTCATTGTCGAGACAAGATATGTGATTTTTCATCATATACTCTAATCTTTCTTCTTCTCTAGTATTTATTAAAATTATCGGATAGCGAGACTTTAAAAGTAATCGTAAATCTTGGATGAAATTCATGTGAATATCTGTTCTCAATAGACTTTTGCATTTTACCAATATTAAACTAAATAAAACTATCTAATTTGATATAGACATATTCAAAAGTCAATTATATTTATATAGTTTATATTCTACTTAACTAGCGATAATTTTTTTCTACCCTTTTTTCTTCTTTCATTCAAAATAGAACGTCCACTTGGTGTCTTCATTCTTGCTCTGAATCCAGAAACTCTAATTTTTTTTCTCTTTGAACCTTGTAATGTTCCTTTAGTCATTATCTTTCCTCAATTGTAAAATATTAAATATTATATTATCATCTTCTATAAAATTTGAAGATATATTAATATGAAAGTTAAGCTTAGTAATTTCTATTAATCAAGAATTTTTGTTAAAATATTAAGAATAATCTATTAATTGTAAATAATTTTATGCTAATTGCCCTGCCTATTGTTTATTTAAGTATTTTAGCTTTATTTTTACTAATATTTAGCTGGTTAATCAGTCAACAGCTAAAGACAATTTTTTTACTAGAATCTCAATTTCAGTATTTTCTTGACAAAAGCGAAAATGAGCAACTTGGAATAGAAGATGGTTTTGCCTTTTCAAAAGTATGTATAGCAAAAAAGCACTTTATAAGAGCTATAATTGAAAGCCAGTTAGTCCTACAAAAGAATTCATTATTGAATCTCCCAGAAAATGCCGTAATAATTGCTAAATTATATAATATGTTGGGTTTTATATATTATGAAGCAGATCAAAAAAAACTTGCTAAAAATTTTTATGAAAGAGCAATAGACGTAGATAGTAATTATATTGTGGCTTTAAATAATCTTGCTAAAATTTATGAAGATACAAAAAATTTCTTAAAAGCAGAGGCAATATATGATAAAGTATTGAATATTGATAAATCGAATCAAATAGCTAACACTCAAAAAAATCTACTAAAAAAATAATCAATCTATGAAGTATATAAGACTAAATAATCGGGATAGCAGGATTTGAACCTGCGACATCCTGCTCCCAAAGCAGGCGCGCTACCAAGCTGCGCTATATCCCGCATGACATAATTAATATTATATATCTTTTTTCTAATTATGTCTACTATGTCTTTTTATCTAGGATACCAAAACATCCCCTTGACCCCATCTGGATCTCTAATAAATCCTAGTTTTCTATAAAAGCTAATTACGTCAGGCTCCGCAAATAAAGTAATAGTGCTAATTTCAGCCTGCCTTAATTGTTGAATTAATTGATGCATTACTACTTTCCCTAAACCTAAACCTTGAAAGTCTGGATGGATTACAACATCCCATATTGTAGCATTAAATCCATTATCTGAAGTGGCTCTTGCAAATCCTACAAGCCTTGTATCTGAATCATTTTTTTGTATTAAAGAAATAATAATAGAACTATTCTTTAATGCAATTTTGACTTTTTTCAGGGGTCTTTTAACCCATCCAACTGAATCACATAGTTGCTCTAATTCGTATAAATTAATATTCTTAGTATTGCTGATATAAACATCTTTTAATTCAATTTTATCGCAAGTTTTATCCAAAAGAAAAAGTTTCTTAAAATTTTTCTCATAACTCTCATTTACCGCAGAGTTTTGAAAAAAAGTTTTCCAGAAGATCATAATAATTATAACAGAATTAAGTATATATATATTATGATATTGACTTAATTAAAAAAATTTCAATATATTGTTATGTTTTTTATGAAAATACTAAAACAAAAAATTTTTTGACACAAGGAAATAAAAATTTTTGTAAAATCTTTATCATAAAACATATAAAAACTTCTTTTTAAGATTACCATTTATTAGTATAAATAGAATCTCGAAATTGAGATGAGACAACACATTATTTTATATTTAATACCTTTCATAGGAGTTATTTGTGAAGAAAGCTATGTTTATGACTTGTTTACTAGCTGCGCTATTAGTCAGCAATCCTATTCTAGTTAATGCCGAAGTTGCAGGCTTAATACCTTGTAAAGACTCAGCAGCTTTTAATAAACGTATGGTAAATAGTGTAAAAAAACTTCAGGCTAGACTAGCTAAGTATGATGCTAATACACCGCCTGCATTGGCTTTAAATAAGCAAATAGAAAAAACTAAAACTCGGTTTGCTACATATGGTAGAGCTGGGTTATTGTGTGGTACAGATGGTTTACCTCATTTAATTTCAGATGGTCGATGGAGCAGAGCTGGAGATTTCGTTTTCCCAGGCCTTTTATTTCTTTACATTACTGGATGGATTGGTTGGGTAGGAAGAGGATATCTTTTATCTGTTGCAAAAACTAGTAAGCCGACAGAAAAAGAAATTATTCTAGACGTACCATTGGCTGTCAAATTTATGTCTTCTGGCTTTGCATGGCCATTAGCAGCCTGGCAAGAATTTAGTAGTGGGCAGCTAATTGCTCCTAGTGATGATATTACAGTTTCACCTCGTTAGTAAAAAACCTATATGAATAATAATTTTACCAAATACTTATCAACAGCACCTGTAATTGGAGTACTATGGATGACTTTTACAGCAGGCTTTATAATAGAATTAAATCGCTTTTTCCCAGATGTATTATACTTTTATTTATAATTAATTAAATAAACCTATAAGTCTAAACTACACAAATAGAGTAAATACTATTATTTGTGTAGTTTTTTTAATTATATATTATATTATTATTTTTTCTTTTAAAATCATAGTTCCTTATATTATTCTAATATTAGATCTAAGTAGTAAAAAATATAAATATTATGAGTTTAGTAAGTCAAATTATAATTAATGCTGACGATGAGTTAAGATATCCCACAATTGGAGAATTACAGTCAATTCAAGATTACTTAATCACAGGTAGCAATAGAATTAGAATTGCTACTATTATTAGGGACAAAGAAAAAGAGATTATACAAAAAGCGAGCAAACAAATATTTCAATTGCATCCTGAATATATTGCTCCTGGAGGTAATGCAGCAGGATCAAGAAAAAGATCTTTATGTTTACGCGACTATGGTTGGTACTTAAGACTAATTACGTATGGAGTCTTAGCTGGTGATAAAGATTCAATAGAAACAATTGGTATTATAGGTGTAAGAGAGATGTATAACTCTTTAGGAGTTCCGATCATTGGTATGTTAGATGCAATTCAATGTTTGAAAGAAGCCTCATTAGAAATGCTTGGTCAAGATGATATTAAGATCATCTCTCCTTATTTTGATTATATAATTAGAGGTATGTCCTAAAAAAATTTTGAATCTATTGGTTGAATAAATATTGGCACTATGTTATAGTCAACTTAAGCCCGAAAGCGTATAATTGTATAAACATAATCTTGTCAGAACCGGAAGGTAGCAGCAATAATGTTTACCTACAAAAGATATGATTTTCGGGTGTTCTTTTTATTTATGCAGTGAGATATTTAATAGTTTGAAAGCATTTTGAATTTGTCTCTGATTCATGGAATTTTTCAATAATAACGATTAATAATTTGATATTAATACTGAAACCACCTATAATTTTTTATAAAACTTCTTTATATCTCATCTAAACAATGGAAACTTAACTTAATGGGTGTTCATATTTTATCAACAGGTTCGTCTGTCCCTAACTTTTCTGTAGAGAATCAACAATTTGAAGATATTATAGAGACTTCTGACCATTGGATTTCAACAAGAACAGGAATAAAAAAAAGGCATCTTGCCCCTTCTTCTATCTCGTTAACTAAATTAGCTGCAGAAGCTGCAAATAATGCTTTAAGCAAAGCTAATATCAATGTTAAAGATATCGACTTAATCATTCTTGCCACATCTACTCCCGACGATTTATTTGGTAGCGCAAGTCAACTACAAGCAGAAATAGGTGCAACCTCATCTACTGCTTTTGATATAACAGCTGCATGTTCGGGATTTATTATTGCACTAGTTACTGCCTCGCAATTTATTCAAGCTGGTTCTTACAATAAAGTCCTAGTTGTGGGTGCAGATACAATGTCACGTTGGATTGATTGGTCAGATAGAACTAGTTGTATTTTATTTGGAGATGGAGCTGGAGCTGTACTAATTAGTGAAAGCAGTGTAAATAGTATATTAGGTTTCAAATTGTGTACGGATGGTCGATTGAATAGTCATTTGCAATTACTGAATTCCCCTTTAGATAGCCAGCAGTTTGGATTGACAACTATTCCCAAAGGAAGATACGACTCTATTAGCATGAATGGTAAGGAGGTTTATAAGTTCGCTGTATCTCAAGTTCCAATAGTTATTAAAAATTGCCTAAATGATTTAGATATTTCTATAGATGAGGTCGATTGGTTTATACTTCATCAGGCAAATATAAGAATTCTAGAAGCAATTGCAAGTAGATTATCTATACCTCTTTATAAGATGATTACTAATTTAGAAAATTATGGTAATACATCTGCAGCTTCAATTCCTCTTGTATTAGATGAAGCAATAGAAGATAAGAAAATTCAGCCAGGGCAAGTTGTTCTTTTAGCAGGTTTTGGAGCAGGTTTGACTTGGGGAGCTATTGTCTTAAAATGGCAGTAGAAAAAATACTGCGGATGACGAGATTCGAACTCGTACAGCTTGCGCTACACACCCCTCAAGCGTGCGTGTATACCAATTTCACCACATCCGCTTTGGTTATTATGAATATTTAAAAAATAGTAATATTTATGTAAATATTTATATAATATGTATATATATACATTCTTATTAGAAACTCTCTTATTTTTTATTTTAAGTGATAAAATTGAGTCTAGTTAGTATAAATAAGAAAATTTTATTTTAAAATCGTAAAAAATAAATATATAAGGAAAAAAATATGACACCGTCCTTATCGAGTTTTTTGAATAGTTTAATTCTTGGAGCTGTAATTGTAGTTGTTCCAATAACATTAGCTCTATTATTTGTTAGCCAAAAAGATAGAACAATTCGTTCATGAAATTAATTTAAAAAGATATGGAGGAGTCCCTTGAAATGAATAATCAGTTATTCTATCAATAATGGCTCGCTCCATATAAATCTATATTACCTAGAATAATACTAACCTTTATTCTGTAATAACTTGTACATTTTATTTAGTTTTCTTGCGTACTACAAATATTATTTTGATGATAGCTTCCTTTTATTACGTACTTTTTATTCAATATGAAAGTATTGTGTAAACCTATTAATATGTTCAATTAATAAAGAAAAACACATGTCTTTGTCTAATTGGCCTCTTAAAAAAGCAAATTCTAAAGCTTATAATATTAAAAGCACAAAACAAATTACTATCCCAGATGGATTATGGGTCAAGTGTTTTGATTGTGGCTTATTAATGTACTCTAAAGTTTTAAAGCGAAATTTAAAAGTTTGCCCTCAGTGTAGTTATCACTTTCAAGCTTCTAGTAATGAAAGAATTGATCAGCTAATAGATCAAGGTAGTTGGGAGCCCATGGATGCTCATTTAATTTCTACTGATCCTTTAGGTTTTAAAGATCAAAAGCTTTATAGCCAAAGATTAAAGGATACAGCTGTTAAGACAGGTCTTCAAGATGCAGTACAAACAGGTGTTGGTAGAATGGATGGACAAAAAGTGTACCTAGGCATTATGGATTTTCGTTTTATGGGTGGAAGTATGGGATCAGTTGTAGGTGAAAAATTAACCAGACTTGTTGAAAAAGCTACTCAAGAAAGATTACCTGCAATTATAATCTGCGCATCAGGAGGAGCTAGGATGCAAGAGGGAATGTTAAGCCTTATGCAAATGGCTAAAATTTCTTCTGCATTAGAGATGCACAAAAAAGAAAATCTTCTATATATCTCTGTTTTGACTTCTCCTACTACTGGAGGTGTTACAGCAAGCTTTGCCATGCTTGGTGATTTAATTATTGCAGAACCAAAAGCTTTAATTGCATTTGCAGGTAGAAGAGTCATAGAACAGACGATAAAAGAAGATTTGCCAGACAATTTTCAAAGTTCTGAATATTTATTTGAGCATGGGTTTCTTGATCTAATTGTACCGCGCACTCAACTTAGATCTAAACTAATACAAATTTTATATCTGCATACTAATAATGATTAATTCGCCAATTGTTTACTAAAATCTTAGAATGCTAATAAAAATTAAGATATTAAGAAATTTTCACTAAAGATATTTCTATACTAACTAGAATTACAATTACTATTGTAGAAAAATTTGTTTTAACTCTATCGTAATAGTTTTTTAAATAATCGATTTGATTTTTTAAAAAAGTGAGAGTTTAATACAAATTTAGAAAAAGGAAATGAGGTATACTAAGATAAATTTAGCAATATTGGATTTTCCTATAATACTGACCTATCAAATTTTGAGGAATTTTATGCTTAAAAGATCTTCTTGGCTTGCTACTTTATTGGGACTACTAGCTGTAGCCTCCGTAAGTGCAAACGTATATGCCATAGAGCTAGACGAGGCAACAAGAACAGTTCCATTAGAATCTTCAGGAAGAACTGTTGTTCTAACACCAGAGCAAGTTAAGCGAGGTAAACGATTGTTTAATAACTCTTGCGCTATTTGCCACAACGGTGGCATCACAAAAACTAATCCCAATGTTGGATTAGATCCAGAATCCTTAGGTTTGGCTACACCTCAGAGAGATAATATCGAAGCATTAGTGGATTATATGAAAGATCCAACTAGTTATGATGGCGCAGAATCTATTGCGGAATTACACCCAAGTATTAAAAGTGCTGAAATTTTTCCAAAAATGCGAAATTTAACAGACGAAGATCTGTTTACAATTGCTGGTCATATTTTATTACAGCCAAAAATTGTTTCTGAAAAATGGGGTGGAGGAAAAATTTATTATTAACAATTAAATCGAAATATTCCTCTGAATACAAGTTTATGAATTTTGTTTTTTAAGTATGATTATTTTGTTAGATCATGCTATATATTAAACATGGAGTGTAGTAATAGTAAGTAGCTCCTTTGCTAAACTTGCTTATATTATTTGTCTAGTTATTAAAAAGGAGAAGTTAAATTGAAAAAAATGCTTTTAGTTCTTTTTACGGTGTTTAGTTTTTTTGCTATAGGATTTACTCAAGTAGCCTTTGCTGCAGATCTAGATAATGGTGAAAAAGTTTTTTCTGCTAACTGTGCAGCATGCCATGCAGGTGGTAATAATGCAATTATGCCAGATAAGACACTAAAAAAAGATGTTCTTGAAGCTAATAGTATGAATGGTATTGATGCCATTACTTACCAAGTAAAAAATGGTAAAAATGCAATGCCTGCCTTCGGTGGTCGGCTAGTTGATGAAGACATTGAAGATGCAGCAAGTTATGTATTATCTCAATCTGAAAAAGGTTGGTAACTATACTTGATTTTCTCCAGTATTAAAGAATAGGCAGTCTAATTAATTACTTATTAGATTGCCTATTCTTTGTTTTTATTTTCTTTATATTTATAAGTACAATTATGCTATTATTCTCTATTGTAAACAGCTCAGATTGGCTTTATATCCTCCGATTAAGATACTTGGACTCAATTTGTGAAATTTATTACCTGAGAATATTTTGGCTTTTCAAAAACTGGAGCTTTTTCAAGTCATTGTATTCTTAAATAACTTAAAGCGACAATTATGCTACTAATATATTTAGAGTTTATTCTGGGTAAAGTTTGTTTCTTCTTTAATTTGCCAAAGTATGATGGTGTCTTGCCAATCAGATTGGATAATTCACTATTAGTTATCTTATAAAATCTCATGAGCTTGTCCAAACGCCAGATGAGACAAATTGAAAACTCTTTTGCAACCTCTTGCTCAATTGCCGTAAGAACTTTCCTCTTCAAAAATCAACTTCTATATGCTTTATAATAATCTATTTATGATCTAAGTATCATGAAAAAAGTATTTCATTATTATTTTATGCCTTTAGATCTGCGATATTCCCTTATAAGGCTTGCAATGGTTTTTTGCCAGGCCCAGAACCCTATTTTTGTGTTCTTGTATTCTATCCAGTCAATCCTTCCTAGCTAGCTTTCGCACTGAAGTTAACCAAAATTAAGTATCTTCATCGATTGTTGTCCCGTCAAATCTTTTTAATTCATTTTTCTGAGATGCAAGAAATATTTTAATAGTTTTAGTCTTGTCGTGCTTTGTGCTATTATTATATAAAAATATTTATACAATATTGATATTATGATAAAAAGAATACCAGCAGTTCTCGTATTAGAAGATGGTACTTATTATAAAGGGTGGTCATTTCAGACAGAGCAATCAAAAGTTACTATTGGAGAAGTTGTCTTTAACACTGGTATGACGGGATATCAAGAAATAATTACAGACCCAAGTTATTTTCAGCAAATTGTTACTTTTACCTATCCAGAAATTGGAAATACTGGTATTAATAGTCAAGATATAGAATCTCAAACTATTAGTATTAAAGGGTTAGTTGCTAAAAATATTTGTAAAATTTCAAGTAGTTGGAGACAGCAAGAATCATTAATTCAGTATTTAAATAGGTATCAAATCCCCTTTATTTTTGGGATAGATACAAGATCCTTAACCCAATATTTACGGCGATCTGGAACTATGAATGGATGCATCTCTAATAGAAACTTAAATCGTACATATTTACAGCAAAAGCTGTCTAAATTTCCCAGTATGACCGGACTAGATCTAATTCCAAATGTAACCACAAACATAATATATAACTGGGATGAAAAAAGTTTGCCAACTTGGTACTTAGCTGATAGAAATAGAGAAAAATTATCTTGTCAACCAAGGGTTGTAGTTATAGATTTTGGAGTGAAATTCAACATTTTAAGAAGACTTGCCACATTAGGATGTGAAATAATTGTAATGCCAGCCTTAACTCCAATGGAAGATATACTATCTTATAATCCAGATGGTATACTGTTATCTAATGGCCCAGGAGATCCTTCAGCAGTCAATTATGGAATTCAAACAGTAAAAGAGCTATTGAATCAGAATATTCCAATTTTTGGAATCTGTATGGGACATCAAATTTTAAACTTGGCACTAGAAGGTAAAACATTTAAGCTTAAGTTTGGCCATCGAGGTATTAATCACCCCTCAGGCTTAAAACAGCAAGTCGAAATAACTAGCCAAAATCATGGTTTTGCAGTTGATCTACAATCGGTTTTAGCATCGTCTTTACAAGTGACGCACTTTAATTTAAATGACACTACAGTAGCAGGAATCGGTCGCAGTAGAAGTCCTTACTTCTCTGTCCAATATCATCCAGAGTCTAGCCCAGGTCCTCACGATGCCGATTATCTATTTGAATACTTCCTTGAAATAATGAAACAATTTAGACAGAAGGCTAACTAATTACCATTTAGTAATTGTCCCATGCTTTATGAGAAAAAAGCGCTGACAAGACTTGCACTCCTCGTAGTTGATTGCAAAGAGGTAAGTGCCCCTTAGGGCCAGTAGAGTTCCAATGAAACTCATCTGGATATCTACAAGGCACACGGTTAATTTCCCAACCGATTTTGTACCAAAACAGCTCCCAGTTTTTTTCTACAGCAAGCCAAATTTGCCTCTGGATAAAAAAGCCAAACTTACCTTTTGAGTGTGCGTTCCATAATTGGTCCATAGTTTGTAAATCTTCAACAGGTATTTTTTTGATATCAGTAAAATATAGCCAGTTTCTACTTTTTTCATCTACGCCAGCTAATTTAACTAGTTTTTGTTGTGTTAGCTTATCGGCGGCTATTAAATCATCTTGAACTAGTAGGATTTGTAGATCCTGATAATCCATTTGTTTATCTGATTTTAAAGGAACAATGCCTTTGGGACAGAGTTTCGATGTGAATTGTCTAATCTCTGAATTTTGGCTATTTAAAAGTTTTTCATATATTAAACCATCAACACAATTACTCATATATTCAGGCTTAGTAATCCTGTAATGAAAAATCTCAGCTAGTTCTTTTAATTGTACATAATTATCATCCTGTATCCTCTCAATAATTTCAAGTTGTTTTTTAATAGTATTTTTTGAACTGTTAGTTTCTTCTAATTCAGATAGTTGAACTTGAATTTGATTTTTCATCTGATTTTCTTAATTAATTTAAATATTTAAGAAGTTCTAAAGAGAATTAGATTGTTTTTTAAAATTAGAACTTCGGTGAATTACCTCTAAGAATGTCCTCATAATTTGATTAAATAGATTCTGTCCAATATAAATTATAAATTGCCCGATTAAGAAAACTGTACTTTTTATTTTTGGAATAAAAAAGTCTTGAATTTCAAGTAGAAAGGTAATCAAGACCTGTGCTGAGGATAATGTATATAATTCAGTAGATCTACATGCATATACATATTGACAATTTAAGCCCTCCTGGTAAAATACCCAAACTTTATAACGGCTCTCATAGATTGCCCGTGGTCTCTCAATATAATTTTGAATCAAAGTATTCCAGACTAAATTATTTTTTAATTTCTCTAGTTTTCTATCAGATAAAAATTTCACATTGCATAAACAGCTTGCATTCGTTTCGTGTACTGTTTTAAAATTTTGAACTAATATATGAGCAATAATATTACTTAATTGAATTAAGTAATTTTCTAGAAAAATTTCAACTTGTTTAATTGGTATATTTTCGGCAAAAAGATTAAATGTTTTTTTTACTTTTGAAGATGATCCAAAAATTAGTTGTATTATAAGAATTTGTAGTAGCATCTTGTAATCACACATAAGATAGTTTATATCATGAATGTTTTGGCAGATACTAGTGTAATCTAGCTCATATAATCTACAAAATCTTTTAACACACCTATGAAATAAGTCAATTAAAATATTTTCTGTTAAATCGGTAACATCATTTAAGTCTAAATTAGAAGTGTAGATTTCTAGAAGAATTTTCTCTAATTCTGCCAGGATTATTTTTAACAAGTTTCTTTTTACTTCAGTTCGAAACACATCTAAAATTAATACTTCTTGCGAACAATTTGTTAATTTTTTATTAATTTTTGCAGAAGTTCTAACTAATAATTCTGCTACTTCTGTATTGAGTATTGGTCCCTGAGCACTAGGCCAGTAATTATTCACGTTATATCATAGTAAAGAATATGTAATTCAACTTTTACGATAACTTTTTAATATACTGAAAAGCAAGTTTATTCCTCTGTAACCTTAAATATAGATATTTTACAGATCTTAATAGTTATTTATCAAAGAAAGTTATATTATAGTAACGATCGTTACTATTTTATTAAGATTCAGAAGTATGACAACTTACTATTTTGCACTTGCTAGTCAAAATTTCTTATTATCAGAAGAACCTCTAGAAGAAGTTTTCAGAGAAAGAATTAATTATTACCAATCGAATAATAAAGAAATTGATTTTTGGTTAATTCCAAATCCAAATTTTTTAAATAGACCTGCCATGACCAAGTTTAAAAATTTAGTTCCAGATGAAGCTATAGCAATAATCTCAACTAATTCTATCTTTATTAATTGGCTGAAACTAAGAATTGGATATGTTTGTATAGGACAATTTGAAGATAGCCTGAAGCTTTCTGAAGAGTCTTTAAGCATTGTAAATCAACCTTAGAAATATAGATTTATCAGTCATCACCTAGAATTTTATGCTGAGATGGAGTAACAAATAATGTAAGTATCTCTTGACTAAAAGTTTCAGTCGCTTTTGATTTATATCTATTGGGGTTTACTATAATAGAAAGCATCCTTTTGATAGTGACATTTTCGATTTGAGCCCAATGTACAATCCCAAGCTCTAACTCTTTAGCAATAGCTGAAACGGAAACAAAGGCAGCACCTAAACCAGATTGAACAGCATTTTTAATAGCTTCTATTGAATTTAATTCCATTTCTATTTTAAAACGACTACTATCAATCCCGTGCTGACTTAGTACTTTATCAATTACTTTTCTAATTGTAGATTGAGTATCCAGAGCAATAAATCGCAGTCGATATAAGTCTTCTTTTTGTATGTCTCCTAATTGTGAAAAAGGATGTGATTTAGGTAATATCAATGCTAGCTCATCTTCCGCATAAGATGTAACCTGTAGCACATCTTGCAATTCAGTAGGTACTTCTCCTCCTATAATTGCTAAGTCAACTTGTCCATTAGCAACACTCCATGAAATTAATCTGGTTGAATGAACTTGTAATTGTACTGCTACTTGTGGATATCGTTGTCTAAAAAGACCTATTAGTCTTGGCATTAAATATGTTCCAGTTGTTTGACTAGCGCCAATAATTAGTGTCCCACCTTGTAAGTTTTGTAAATCATCAAGTGCTCTACAAGTTTCTTCACATAAAGCTAAAATTCTTCCTCCGTATCTCAATAAAAGACTTCCAGCTTCAGTTAAGCTTGCTTTTTTATTCCCTCTCTCGAAAAGGGCAACGTTTAATTGACGTTCTAAGTTTTGAATTTGTAAGCTAATAGCTGGCTGGGAAACATATAAGCTATTAGCAGCTTTTTTAAAGCTTCCCTCTTTTGCAATTGCTTTTAATATTCTTAACTGATCTAATGTAAATGGAAGATCTGTCATTAAAGAATTGTATTATAATGTATATGTATTATATTATTTAATATTTATCAATGAATAGAGTCGCTAAGTTAAATATTTGTTATTAAGCTTCATTATTTTTGAAATAATAAAAATTATAATGGCGAATACAGTGTATGAGATTTTAATATCTCTTTAATCTTAAATTTATATAATAGATATATTGAATTTAGTTTTAACTACAAAATATAGGAGATAACATGGACTCTAGACTTTTAATAGTTTTAATACCAGTTTTAGCAGCTGCTTCTTGGGCAGTTTATAATATTGGTAGAGTTGCTTTACAGCAATTTCGTAAAATGACATCCTAGTTTTATTTAGAAATTAGATTTTTAGTTTCAATGAGATAGAGAACTTGATATTTTCTATCTCTCTTGTATATTTTAGTAAAAAAGTTTAGAGGTCTTGTACTTAATGCCATTACACATTAAGCTTATGTGGAATACCTATGTTTATAATAATTTGGTATTGAATTATCCCTTATAATTAATTAAATCAATAATAATATTATGGCTGTTCCAAAGAAAAGAACATCTAAAGCAAAAAAAAATGCGCGTAAAGCAAATTGGAAAAATCAAGCAAAAACAGAGGCTCAAAAAGCATTGTCTTTAGCCAAGTCCGTGTTGACCGGTAAATCTAATGGGTTTGTTTATAATACCTCAGAAGTCGCAGATACTGTAGTTGAATAATATTTTTTATTATTATAAAAAAATACATAATCTGCAAAATTTAAGTAACTCTTACACATTAAGCATTTGGAAATTATTCTATTTAATAATAAAATAAACAGCAGATTTAATAAAGTTACAAGCACTAATTATGTAGCAAAGCTGGATCAAACCAGCGAAATTTGGCTATTCAATTGCATTGAAAATATTCAGCATATTTTTTTGAAAAGCCAATTAAAGTCAAGTCAAATTACTAAAATTTTTATCTCTGGTACAAGCTTTAAATATACAGCAGGTTTGCCTGGACTATTATCTAGCTTAACACTAAGCGGCAAAATAAATCCTATAAGTATATATGGTCCTATTTCTTTAAAAGTGTATGTTCAAGCTTGTACTAAATATTCTCAAACAAATTTTTCCTTTCCCGTTAATTTTTACGCTGCGCGCTATGGGAAGCTTGTCTCTGAGCAATCATATACAGTAATTTGTTTACCACTGAGTTCTAATAATTTACTTTATGGCTTTACTATTTTAAAAAAACAACAACAAGGAGTTTTCAACCTAAAAAAAGCGATAACTCTCAATATCTCTCAAGGACCTATCTATGGTGAGCTAAAAGGCAAATATAATTTTCTCAGCCCAGATGGTTATTATTTACATGGAGAAGATTTTTGTTCAAGCACTACGTTAGGAAATAAAATATCAATTCCTGTACCAGTGAAATATTCTAGAATTATTTCTGAGATGCATTGGCTATGCTCTTATACTGCAGAATCAAATCCTCATGTACATCAGCAAGCAACAAAGTATTTACTTAGCAATATCCAAACCGATGTTATGAGCTATCAAGTATCTCACGATAATAATTTGATTGAATAATGATTGTTCTTGATATATAATGGTCTCGATAATCTTATTAATATAGATAATCCTCAGAGTATAATATTTTACATCAATTTTACTATAATATATGACATACGCAATTATTGAAGCAAGTGGGAAGCAGCTTTGGATAGAAGAAGGACGTTATTATGATCTTAATCACATACCCGTTGAGCCAGGCCAATCAATTATACTTGGTAAAGTTCTGTTATTAAATAAAGATGGCCATATTAGTCTAGGCCATCCTTGTATACAGGGCGCAGCAATTAAGGCAACGGTTGTAAGACATTTACGAGGAAAAAAACTAACAGTCTTTAAAATGAAGCCCAAGAAAAAGATGAGGCTTAAAAAAGGTCATAGACAAGAGCTAACCCGTTTGATGATTGATTCAATCATGACTTAATGATATAAGATTAAATCCTTTTAGATAATTTAAATACAATCAATAAAATGGCACATAAAAAAGGCAGTGGTAGTACAAGGAATGGTCGAGATTCTAATTCTAAGCGTCTTGGTGTAAAAAAATATGGTGGTGAACATGTAACAGCTGGTAACATTTTAATTAGACAGCGTGGTACTAAAGTAAAGCCTGGTCAGAATGTAGGAAAGGGTAAAGATGATACTCTGTTTGCATTGATTGATGGATTTGTACTTTTTGAAAAATCAAATCAGAAGCAAAAAACAATTAGTGTATATTTTTCTAAAAATTAACTAAAAAATTTGGTGCAAGATAAAATAAATAAGCGTATTTATTGTGATTAGACTGGCACCAGATGCTTGATTTATTAAAGATCTTCTTTGAAATTTAATGACTAACACTATTGTAATTTCCTGCCTGCACAATATTGCTGCTATTTTATATTGTGGTCAGATACAGAAACTAGTAGTAGCAAATGCTCATTATCAGCTAAATGATATCTACTTAGGTACTGTAGATAAAATTTTTTCAGGAATTAATGCAGCTTTCATTAATTTAGGAAAAAATGAGTATAGTGGCTTTATTCATATAAGTGATACTGGGCCACTAAAGAAAAAATACTATGTAAATAATATTACTAATATTCTAACGATCCGACAAAAAGTATTAGTGCAGATTATAAAAGAGCCAACTTTAAATAAAGGACCAAGAGTAACTGCCAATATTACTTTATCTGGCAGATATATTGTCTTAATGCCTTTTAGTCAAGCTATTTGTATATCAAGAAAAATATATGATGAAGATGAGCGTCACTATTTAACAGCTTTAGCTATCTTAATAAAGCCTGCAACGATGGGGTTATTATTCCGACCTTCTGCTATAGGTATAGATGAAGAAATTATTTTAAGTGAACTCAGAAATCTAAAGGAACAATGGTCTTTTATTCAAAAGTCAGCAATTAATAATTGTGCACCCGTACTTCTTTATAAAGATGAAGATATTGTGAAAAAAGTCATTAGAGATTTTTATAACAATAATACAAAAAATATAGTAATTGATTCAAACCTAGGCTTAAAACAGCTGAATTATTATGTGCATACTTGGCAATGTAATTTTTCTAGTACTATTCCTTCAATTAAGCTTTATAGTAGTAATAAATGTGTCTTAGATGCCTTTCGTATTAATCAAGCTATTTCAAGAGCTTTAATACCTAAAGTTGATCTAATACTGGGTGGATATATGTTCATTGAAACCTTGGAAGCTTTTACTATAATCGATGTCAATTCTGGATCTTTTAATAATTCTACTAGTGCACGTGAAACGGTTTTAAAAACAAATTGCTCTGCGGCAACAGAAATAGCTTATCAATTAAAAATTAGAAATATCGCAGGTGTTATTATAATTGACTTTATTGACATGGAATCCCAAAGAGATCAGTTACAATTATTAGAACATTTTAACAAAGAGCTATCTTTTGATGATGCTAAACCTCAAATCGTGCAGTTGTCTGAACTAGGCTTAGTTGAGTTAACTAGAAGAAGAAAAGGCAAAAGCTTATATGAATTAGTTAGCAATGACTCAAATTACTTTCATTTTTTTATACAATCAGAACAGCTTGACTCTACAAAGCCTTCTTCGTATAAAAATAAAAGACTTTCGAGTTCCGTAAAATCTTGGCTATTTTCGGAGATTGATATCATTAACAAAGTTTTCTTAAAACAGTCAAATTTTTGTAGATTATCTAATTTTTACCGTGCTCGTCATCTATATATAATCTACAGTGATAATACTGTTAATCAGAACGTTACGTTGGCAGTTAGGTATAAACTAATATATTCTATGCAATATATTCAACTAATACCACGTACTTGGTATTGTGATTTTTTAAATATACATACTAACAATATTATAAGTTATGTATCCTGATTTCTATATTTTCGCCCATTTAACTTTTCTAATCATAATAATCAAGCCTACTTAATATAAAAAGCCCTCTCTAACAAAAGAGAGGGCTTTTTGTAGCCTTTAACTAGTCTAATTGGTCAATAAAAAATTAACCATTAACAGCTGGAGCTGTTAGAGCTACTGGTAAGGACTCACCAGAAGCTAGATCTAGAGGGAAGTTATGAGCATTACGTTCATGCATTACTTCCATTCCTAGGTTAGCACGGTTGATGATATCAGCCCATGTATTAATTACACGACCTTGGCTATCAACAACAGATTGGTTAAAGTTGAAACCATTTAGGTTGAATGCCATTGTGCTTACAGATAAAGCTGTTAGCCAGATACCAACTACAGGCCATAGACCTAAGAAGAAATGTAGAGAACGAGAGTTGTTGAAACTAGCGTATTGGAAGATTAGACGACCGAAGTAGCCGTGAGCTGCAACGATGTTGTAAGTTTCCTCTTCTTGTCCGAATTTGTAACCATAGTTAGCAGATTCGTTTTCGCTTGTTTCACGAATTAAGCTAGATGTAACTAGGGATCCGTGCATAGCACTGAACAATGAACCACCGAATACACCAGCAACACCTAGTTGGTGGAATGGGTGCATTAAGATGTTATGTTCAGCTTGGAACACAAGCATAAAGTTAAATGTTCCAGAGATACCTAGAGGCATTCCATCAGAGAAACTACCTTGGCCAATTGGATATACTAGGAATACTGCTGCTGCTGCTGCTACTGGAGCAGTAAAAGCAACAGAAATCCATGGACGCATACCTAGGCGGTAGCTTAGTTCCCACTCACGGCCAATGTAGCAAGCTACGCCAGTTAGAAAATGAAGAACAACTAGTTGGTAAGGACCACCGTTATATAACCATTCGTCTAAAGAAGCAGCTTCCCAAATTGGGTAGAAGTGAATACCGATAGCTGCAGAACTTGGAATAACAGCACCAGAAATGATGTTGTTTCCGTATAGAAGGGAACCAGCAACTGGTTCACGAATTCCATCAATGTCTACTGGAGGTGCAGCTACGAATGCAATGATGAATACAGATGTGGCAGTTAATAGAGTTGGAATCATTAGAACACCAAACCAACCGATATATAAACGGTTTTCAGTGCTAGTGATCCAAGAGCAGAAACGTTCCCACAAGCTAGCGCTTTCGCGTCTTTGTAAAGTAGCAGTCATAATTTTTTATCAATTTTTTAGGATTTAACTAAGATGCTTCCCAAACAATACTTTGTCTGTTAATTTTATTATTACTTCATGCCTAAAAAAAGAGAACTTTTTATACAAATAGTTATTAAATTTAATCTCGATAAGTAAATTGATAATTTATATATTTAATTGAAAAATTAACATATAATAAGTTGTTAACTTTTTTATAATTTGTATTGGTTTAGATATATAATATTGATAGCGTGTATTACCGCTGCTTATTTTAATTTTACAAGTTTATATAATTGTGCTTTATTTAAAAATTCATGTCACACTTTACAAAAATTCAAACGACTATAAAAGATTTAAATCTGTTAAAGCATGCTTTAACAGATTTAGGCTTAATTTGGGATACTAATTCTTCCAATATTAAGGTCGGAGAAAATTCTCAACATAAAGCGGATGTCTTAATTAAGCAATGCAATTTATCTCATATTGGATTTGTTTGGAATGATAATCAATACCATTTAGTTGCAGATTTACAATTGTGGGAGCAACCTTGGTCTCTAGAAGTATTTCTAGATAAACTTTCTCAAAAGTATGCCTACCATTCAATTATTCAACAAACGAAAAAGCAAGGCTTTGAAAGAGCTAAGCAGGTCTATCAAAAAGATGGATCTATAAAGTTAATAGTACAACGCTGGAACTATTGATTGGTATATAACTGCGGGCGGAGAGACTTGAACTCTCACGAGATTATCTCACTAGAACCTAAATCTAGCGCGTCTACCAATTCCACCACGCCCGCATGTATTTAAAATAACAAAATTAATATATCATAATCCATATTAAAAAACAAATAGCTAACAAAAATTAGCTACCAAGCTTAAATGCATCCACAAACAAACCATATGTTATACCAATTTTAAAGTTATTTACTAAATTAATCTTTATGACACACTTTTCTTTGTTAGAGTAAACTATCTTGCTGACTAATTCTGTTCCCGCAACTATAAGACTTGCTGCAACAATTCCCCAATCACCTGTTTGCCCAGGTATTGTTGATAAACTTGTTGAAATAAAAAACCCAAGCAATAAACTAATTAAACCACTTGCTAAGTCACTTAAAGAATAATACAGTCTACTACTGATATTGTTTAGAAAGTAAGAAAAAAATTTTGAAAGTTTTGTTTGAATCATAATTTTTGAAAACGGAGTCTTAAAAGGATTTCATATATTAATAATTATTAATATGCAGCTTTCCTTTTTAAACCCGTTATGACAAAATCATCTTTATTTTTTTGTTTAGTCTATAGGTCTTGCTCACTTAAAGCATTAATAAGATGCTGAAAAGGTTCTTGTATAATATCTTTTCTAGTGATTGATAGTAATTCTAACTCTTCTTCTATAATTTCTTGCAATAGCTGTATACTTCTTACTGTTGGAGCAAGAGGAACAGATAATGAATTATAAGTATCTTTTAAACCATTCAAAACCCTTTGATCCAGAATATTAGTATCACCAGCAACTAAGGCATAGCTGGCATATCTTAGATAGTATTCTATATCTCTAAGACAGGTAGCATATCTTCTAGTTGTATAAGAATTTCCCCCAGGTCTTAATAATTCAGGTTGCTCTTCATATAATTGAGCTGAAGTTTCTTTTAAGATATTAGTAGCCTGATTATTAATAATTTCTGCTATTTTTATTCGATCCAAGCCGCTTGAAAAAAATGATTCTAATTGCGTAACAGCGGCTTTGTCAAGATAACGACCTGTCAGATCATAACGATTTAATATTGCTGTTATAGCATCTTGCATAAATTAATTCTCCTACTTTGCTATCAGAGCTGTATTATAAATTACTTTTAGTATACTATAATTCCCTGTGTTTATAAAATTTTGAAAAAATCTATTCTTTGGCTTTTAGTTGCGAATATCTAACCAATATAGGTTTTACATATATAGAGTATATGCAGTTTTTTCTTTGTTTTTTTATAAAAATTAAGAAATATACTCTTTTTGTTATAAGTATAGTAGTTTCTTAATATAATTAAGGATCTAATGCTAAATAAGTTTTGTAACATGTAAATAAAAAAAGAGGTTACAATGTATAGAAATATGTTTTTGAATTCATCTTTACGTTTAAATAATAAACAAAAGCAGTACCTAAAAGATATTTTAATACTAAATCAAATCAGTCACAAATTATCTTTAGATTCAAGAAGTTATTTTCTGATTACAATTAATATATTTGATCAATTTATTGATGTAGAAGAAATTTGTTATAATAGTACAGGACAACTTTATTCAATATTTTTTAAAGATAAAACAGCCAAAGCATTGTGTCATACAATATTCAATAGTCAGCATGTAAATATTTTACTTTCAAATCAGCATGTAGCATACTTGGCTCGCGAATTAGTTAAATCAGAATTAGGTATTCTTTTGAGTCAACAATATATTCAAGATTAAGGGTTATTGATTATGTTCATGTTACTATATATTACATAAGGGCATGTAACTCAGTGGATAGAGTATCAGATTCCGGTTCTGATGGCCGTGGGTTCGAATCCCACCATGCCCGGATGGTTTAATGAACAAAAAGCTTGACATCTCTAATAATAGCATCTAATTTAATATACACTTAAGTATTGGGGCTGTAAGGTTTCTACATTGTGAAAAGATAAAGATATGAAAATGACACGAGCTCATTATTAGAGCTTTTAATTAAATAAATGCAGAAAATAACATCATTGCTTTTTCTCGAAAATTAGCTACTGTGTAAATACTATTAATTTTTGTAATTCGAAGTGTTAGACTCTTATACACTACGAATATTCTGTGAGAGTTGCTCTTAATATAAGAAAAGTAAAAATATATAAATCTTTATGTTTTTCACCTTAATTGATTCAGTTTAAGGTTAGTATTTTTTGATTTTTACAATGGACGTGGGTTCAAGTCCCACCAGCTCCATCGATTCAACTTTATAATTATTTATAAATTAGTAATTTAGTCTTTTTAAGTATACTACAGGAAATGGGTTAAAAGAAAATATGAACTTTATAACACTTACAGAGCTAGCCGTAAAACAAATTAAAATATTAAAGAGTAACTGCGATAATGAAGTATATCTCAGAATTGGTGTAAAGCAAGGAGGCTGCTCCGGAATGTCTTATTCTATGAATTTTGAAAATATTTCTACTTTAAGAGAAACAGATGAAGTATTAATATTGGATAATTTTTCGGTTGCATGCGACCCCAAAAGTTTACTATACCTTTATGGACTGTCGTTAGATTATAGTTCGGAGTTGATAGGTGGTGGTTTTCAGTTTCTAAACCCTAATGCTACTCAAACTTGTGGTTGCGGAAAATCTTTTTCTGGTTAATAAATGTTACTTCTGCATTTAAATGGTTAATTTTTTATTAATATATGCTACTCTTTAATTAATCTAGATTTATTCGAAAAAATCTCTTACCTAAAAATATACAGATAAAGATGTATCTAATATTTTAAAATAGAATTAACATGAATAGCTAGTATATTTTAATTTAGTTTGTAATAATTCTTATGTACTGTTCTAAACTTTTCATTCAGTTTACAAGGCTTCAAATCTCCAATAACTTTTATTGCAAAAAGAAATTTTTCTCTTCCGTTAATTCAAATCACTTGAAATTACCACACACACAACCAGGTTTGTCAACAAGAGTGCTTGCTTTTGCGTTACCAGAGCTCAGTTCTATTCCTATTAATTTCCGCAATTCATTTCAAGAGGCAATTGTAATTTCTACTATTCATGATAATAATATTTTTGCCGATGTAACTAATAGCTGGATAAAAACACACAAAGATAAAAATCATCACTCTTTATTTTATAAAGAAATTTTTAAGGCTTTGTTGACAAAACAGATCCATGTTACTAATTCACCAATTGAATTAAAAAATATAGATAATAAAATAATATCAGTTCAAAAATATATTTGGAGTAAAGGTTTTAAATCTCCTCAATTCTATTCTAGTATGGGAGGAGATAATTATGTTAATACGTCTAGTATATCTACAAAATTTATTATGGAACAGCTCTCTAGTTCTCCAGTTTTTGTAGTAAAAAACGGCTTTAATGAAGTTATCTTAGGGCATCCTTTATCTAGGATAAAAAGGACAGCTTTAAAACAGATTGCCTTTTCTTTCTCAAATGTATTTCACCAGCCTGTAGCAACTAGTCCAACTTCTAATGGTTTATTTTTTTTCCACCCAGATGATGCAATCGAATTTAAAAATTTTTTACAATCCAAGTCTTTTGAGGCTTCTAAACATATGGGAATCAAAATACAACCTATTGGATTACATGTTGCTTACAAAATGAACAGGAAATTTGCAGGAGATATTCAATTTCGCTTTATTCCAGATTTCAAAGAAGTAGGTGACTTAATATTTAAACATCAGAAAGCAAAAAACTTAATTTTTCATGAAAATCAGTATTATGGTAAAGATTTTTTTCAAGGTCAGCCAATTTATATGATCCAACCTATTAATATAAAACACCGTAATGGTAAGATAAGTACAATCAAATTCACAGGGTTAAATGATAAGAGAGAAGTTGTTTTTACAAATCTTGAAGCTGCAAATAAATCGTGGACCAATTTTATTAAAACAGAACCTTATTTAAAAAGAATCAAAAAACCGACTTTATTAGTCTACAATTTAGAAAGCTTTTTAAAAGACAAGGAAATATTATATAGAGCAGATTTAACAAAATTTGTTGTAGTCACTAATAAAAGCGCATACATTACCACAAAAGAGTCGATCGCTATACCTTATTCTAAGAGCTTATCTAAGCATTTAAAATTAAATATTAAGCCTCAACTCTTTTTTATTAAACTTTGGATGAGACGGTTACTTTCCACCTTGATGTGTGAATAAAATAATATTTTAGTTATTTTCTCGAGTAGTATTCTACAACTAAAAGTTCATTTAATTGCAAAGCCACCCACTCTCTATCAATAACTCCATTAATTTTCCCTGATAAATTAGATTTGTTCAATTCCAAATGGCTAGGAATATTAGCTAATCCAGGGAATGCTAAGTAGTTTTCCACAAGTTGTTTAGAGCCTTTTTGAGGTTTTACTGAAATTAATTCGCCTGGCTTACATTGATAACTACATATAGAAACTACTTTCCCATTAATACAAATATGACCATGATTAACTAATTGTCGTGCAGCGGGGATTGTCGGGGCCATTCCAAGCCGAAAAATAGTATTATCTAATCTCATTTCTAATAACTGTAGTAAAATTTGACCAGTAGATCCTTGTAATTTTTTAGCAGCTTTTACATACTTAAACAGCTGCTTTTCGCTTAGTCCATAGTTAAAGCGCAGTTTCTGTTTTTCTTCTAATCGCACAGCATATTCTGATGGTTTTCTTGGTTTTTGACCGTGCTCTCCTGGAGGGTACGGTCTTTTTATTGCTTTCCTACTCAGTCCTGGTAAATCACCTAGTCTACGAGAAATGCGCACTCGTGGTCCTCTGTATCTAGACATATTATATTAATTCTCCTAAAATAAATAAATCAAAAAGCATTCATTAATAAGTAGCTATTTTTTAACATAAAAATAGCATTAAAACAAAGCTTTTTAGTAAAATATCTTCATTAAATACTTGAATGAAGATATAAATTCAGATTTTTAATAATTTAAGCGGGTAGCGGGAATCGAACCCGCATCATTAGCTTGGAAGGCTAAGGTTTTACCACTAAACTATACCCGCACTATTAAATAGTTGCTATATCATTTAATATAGCACAACTATACTATATATGTAGCATAAAATAGATTATGCACTCTCCAGAACCACATCAAGAAAACGAGCAATTTCGGCAGCTTGCTCTTCTACTTCTGAAAGTAATAATGGCTGACCAACTCGTGTTAGAGGAATAATTCTTTTATCTTTTGTGCATAGATAAATTTCGCGACGTGGATTTAAACCTTCTTTTATATCTATTTTTATAGATTTAATCTCTTTTATATTAAACTTAAGGCAAATTTGTCTATTCTTTCCAGGAAATCCTAGTCGAAAAATCTTGATAATACCTTTACTTTTATTAAATTCGTTATAGCCTGCGCCTATATTCCAAATAATGGTTAACCATAAGAATGCACTAAGAAAAAGTCCGACACTGCCGTAGAATGTCATTATAATACCTTGAGGAATAAATATTAGCTCTGTTAAATTTGTAAAAGGTAACAAGTTAGTCTGAAAATAACTAGATAATCCGGCCAGAAGGAATCCTAGAGCTCCAATAAAGATTGTGCTAGCCCACCAGTAGTTACTAAAACGCCTCGAGCCTAAAATCACATCTTTTCTGACTGCATGTAGAGGCAATACTTTTTTCATAATTTGTTTTTCTCAAATAATAGTATATTTTTGAAAGATGAAAATACTGACAAAAATTTAATAGGATTGTATGATTTTTTAAATTAGCTTAATTGCTTTCAAACCTAAGAATAATCCTGTTGCTAAACCAAAAAAAGCGGCAAGAAATATTATATATCCTAAAAAAAGTGACATGATATTATTATTATTATTACAATAGTGTTTACAAAAATAGTGGAAATCTATTACTAAAGTATTATATTACGTTAAGTACTAAGCTGTCTACATGAAAAAACTTTTTTCATTTTTTAGCATAGTATTTAAATAAGCAATAGCATAATATTAATTATATTACACTTCTGGAGAACAGAATATCATGGCAGAATTTATTAAGCCTTATAATGATGATCCTTTTGTAGGTAATTTATCTACGCCGGTTAGTACATCAAGTTTCAGTAAGGGATTATTAGGTAATTTACCGGCCTATCGTCGAGGCTTATCTCCGCTTCTAAGAGGTCTTGAGATAGGTATGGCACATGGTTATTTTTTAATTGGACCCTTTGATAAATTAGGGCCACTAAGAGGCACAGATGTGGCTTTGCTGGCAGGGTTTTTATCTTCTGTTGGACTTATTATTATCTTAACTACATGTTTGTCTATGTATGGCAATGTCTCATTTACTAGGTCTGATTCTAAAGACCCATTACAAACAGCTGAAGGTTGGGGACAATTCACAGCGGGTTTTTTAGTTGGAGCTGTAGGCGGATCAGGGTTTGCATATTTACTATTGGCTAATATTCCAGTCTTACAAACAGCAGGTCTAAGTTTATTTTCTTAAGCTAGTAAGGGGACTTGAACCCGTAACCTACTGATTACAAATCAGTTGCTCTACCAATTGAGCTATACTAGCATAAACAAAGATTAACACAAAAAGATATTTGTTGCAATCTGATTTTTCAGATATTACAAATATCTTTTGTGTTTGGATAAGATTAATCACCTAATACATAAAAATACTAATTAGGATTTGAATTATCTGAATCTTCAGAATATTCTTGATCACAATCCAAATAGTAGTAAATCGTCTGATCAAGACAAGTTGCGGACCAACCAATAGGTGTTTCTCCTGCTAACTCTTGCATATCCGCAGAATCATAAAAATCATCGCTTGGCTTATTGTTTTTTGCTTGCATAAATATCACTCCCAAAACACTCTGAACTTAAGTTGAAGTAATTGAACTTCTCAATAATATATTAACATAAAATATATAGTATGGCGTTTATTCATTTTACGCTAATATATTTTTCGAATTATAAGTTTTTGGTTAATGTTTTTATTGCTTTAGTGGAAATAAGCATTTTAATCCACTTATTTTGTTCTGCTACCCAAATTTTTTTGTACTGCAAATTAACATTCTGTAGCTTTTTGGTTCTTTTATGTGAACGTGAAACCGCATATCCATTATTAGCCACCTTTCCAGTAAGCTGACATTTCTTTGACATAGTTTTTATTTGATTAGCTAATATATTTATTTAAAGTGCTTGCTAAAGTAGATTTTGGGACAGCACCAATCACTGTATCCACTCTTTCTCCTGCTTTAAAAATCATTAAAGTTGGGATACTTCTTATACCATATTCAGCTGCAATAGTTGGATTGTCATCGGTATTTATTTTAACTACCTTTATAGATGACTCGTATTCTTCTGCTATTTCATCAACAACAGGTGAAACCATTCTACAAGGACCACACCATGGCGCCCAAAAATCTACGAGTACAGGTAAGTCATTATTAATAACTTCTTGTTTAAAAGAGGCATCTGTAACTTGAGATACTGACATATTTTTTAACCTTTAATATATGTTCCTTGCTAAGCAAATCTTATCACAATTTTCCAAAAAAATCTTCTATAGTGAACTAGTACTAGTGTCCAACTAAGTTTTTCTTGCCAGACATTAGAAAAACTTATTACCCATATAAATAAAGTGGTGGCCGAGTGATATCTTAATAGTGATAATTTCTATATTAAGGTTGAACACAAGCAAGAACTTTACGAATAGTTTTTTATTCGAAAAATACTTGCTTGTGACCATAAAAGCTTAGTTATATTACAATATATTTTATTGTTTGTAAATCAGTTATGATAATGGTATAAACAACGCAAAAGATACTGCCTTATAATCAAGGAGGAATACATGTCTCAATCCGTAGAATCACGGACTAGGATTAAAAGTGAACGTTACGAATCTGGAGTAATCCCTTACGCTAAAATGGGTTACTGGGATGCTGATTATGTGATTAAAGATACAGATGTTCTAGCTCTATTTAGAATCACTCCTCAACCAGGTGTTGATCCGATTGAAGCTTCTGCTGCAATTGCAGGTGAATCTTCAACAGCGACATGGACAGTTGTTTGGACTGATTTGCTAACAGCTTGTGATCTATATAGAGCAAAAGCATATAGAGTAGATCCAGTTCCAAATGTTGCAGACCAATATTTTGCTTATATCGCTTATGATATTGACTTATTTGAAGAGGGTTCTATTGCGAACTTAACTGCTTCTATCATTGGTAATGTTTTCGGATTTAAAGCTGTTAAAGCTCTTCGTCTTGAAGATATGCGTATGCCAGTAGCTTACTTAAAAACTTTCCAAGGTCCAGCAACTGGACTAATTGTAGAACGTGAGCGTATGGATAAATTTGGTAGACCTTTCTTAGGTGCTACAGTGAAGCCAAAACTGGGCCTTTCTGGTAAAAACTATGGAAGAGTTGTATATGAGGGTCTTAAAGGTGGATTGGATTTCCTAAAAGATGATGAAAATATTAACTCTCAACCATTCATGCGCTGGAGAGAAAGATATCTATATTCCATGGAAGGTGTTAACAAAGCATCCGCTGCTGCTGGTGAACTTAAAGGTCATTACCTTAACGTAACCGCTGCTACTATGGAAGATATGTATGAAAGAGCAGAGTTTTCCAAAGTTGTCGGTAGTGTTATCTGTATGATTGACCTTGTAATTGGTTACACTGCAATCCAAAGTATGGCAATCTGGGCTCGTAAAAATGACATGATTTTACATTTACATAGAGCAGGTAATTCTACTTACTCTCGTCAAAAAAATCATGGTATGAACTTCCGAGTAATCTGTAAGTGGATGCGTATGGCAGGTGTTGATCATATTCATGCAGGAACAGTTGTAGGTAAACTGGAAGGTGATCCTTTAATGATTAAAGGATTCTATAATACTTTACTTGAAAGTGAGACAGACATTAACTTACCTCAAGGTCTATTCTTTGCTCAAAACTGGGCATCCCTAAGAAAAGTTGTACCAGTAGCTTCTGGTGGTATTCATGCTGGTCAAATGCACCAACTTCTTGATTATCTAGGTGATGACGTGGTTCTTCAATTTGGTGGTGGTACCATTGGACATCCTGATGGTATCCAAGCTGGTGCAACTGCAAATAGAGTAGCACTAGAATCCATGGTTATGGCAAGAAATGAAGGTCGCGACTATGTAGCAGAAGGACCACAAATTTTAAGAGATGCTGCAAAAACTTGTGGACCTCTACAAACAGCTTTAGATTTATGGAAGGATATTAGTTTTAATTATACTTCCACAGATACAGCTGATTTCGTTGAGACTCCAACAGCAAACGTCTAATTTAATGACTACTTATAACTGCTTAAACTAGCGAAGTATAAGTAGAATTAACTTATAAAAATAAGGAGCATAGAATAGTGAGACTAACACAAGGGACTTTTTCCTTCCTTCCTGATCTAACTGACCAACAAATCAATAAGCAACTTGCTTACATTGTTTCTAGAGGTTGGTCAGCAAACGTTGAATACACAGATGATCCTCATCCAAGAAATTCATACTGGGAATTATGGGGATTACCATTATTTGATGTAAAAGATGCATCTGCTGTAATGTATGAAATTAATTCTTGCAGAAAAGCAAAACCTAGCTACTATGTAAAAGTTAACGCTTTTGATAATACTAGAGGTGTTGAAAGTTGCTGTATGTCATTCATTGTAAATAGACCTGCTAATGAACCAGGTTTCTTACTGCAACGTCAAGATTTCGAAGGTAGAACAATGAAATATACTCTTCATAGCTATGCTACTGAAAAGCCTGAAGGTGCTAGATATTAATTTCTATTAAGAATTAATACTTCTTAATCTACTAACCCTCTTTAACATCTCAATTAAAAAATTAGTTTTGATTTTAAAGAGGGTTCATATTCATGTAAAGAATAGCTAAATAAAAATAAACACACACAGAAATGACGCAATTAACTAATATAATTTCTAACGATACTCTTGTAAATTTACAAGAAGAATACGATAAAACACAAATTCAAGAAGTTTTAAATGAACTGAATCAAGAATTAATAGGATTAGTCCCTGTAAAAACTCGAATACGCGAAATTGCGGCTTTATTACTAATTGATAGATTGCGTAGAAAACTAGAACTCGTATCCGGTAATCCGGGATTACATATGTCTTTCACTGGTAGCCCTGGGACAGGCAAAACAACTGTTGCAATGAAAATGGCTGATATTTTACATCGACTTGGATATATAAAAAAAGGTCATTTATTAACAGTAACAAGAGATGATTTAGTTGGTCAGTATATTGGTCACACAGCTCCAAAAACTAAAGAAGTTCTTAAGCAAGCAATGGGAGGAGTTCTATTTATTGATGAAGCTTATTATCTATATAAGGCAGACAATGAAAGAGATTATGGTTCAGAAGCTATTGAAATACTTCTACAGGTAATGGAGAACCAAAGAAATGATTTAGTTGTTATTTTTGCTGGATATAAAGACCGAATGGAAAAATTCTATGAATCCAATCCTGGTCTATCTTCGCGAGTTGCTAATCATGTAGACTTTCCAGATTATACTTCAGAAGAATTATTACAAATAGCAAAAATGATGATAGAAGAACAACAATATTGTTTTACGGAGGAAGCAGATAAAACACTTTTAGAATACACAGAACGAAGAATGAAGCAACCTTATTTTGCAAATGCAAGAAGTATCAGAAATGCTATTGATAGAGCAAGAATGCGACAAGCTAATAGAATTTTTGCTAGCGGTGAAAAAGTACTAACAAAGGCAGATTTGGTTACAATTGAAGCAGAAGATATATTAAAAAGTAGATTATTTTCATTACCTAATAATTAAATAAATATTTAGTTAGCATAATTACTTATATAGAAAAAGTTTCATCAATTGGTTGCAAATTTTCTTAAAAACATTTACTATCCTGATAAAGTAGGTATGGCGGCATAGCCAAGTGGTAAGGCAGAGGATTGCAAATCCTTCATCCCCCAGTTCAAATCTGGGTGCCGCCTAGTACTACGAGCAGGGGGTGTGGTGGAATGGTAGACACAACAGACTTAAAATCTGTTGATTTTTAGTAATCGTGAGGGTTCAAGTCCCTCCACCCCCAAGTATAGTATTAAAATAAAAAATATATGTGCATTTGTATCAATTGTAATCATATTACGGAATGCAGTACGTATTATTTAATAGAATCTAAGCATAAGCAAGTTCATATTAATGAAAATCCATCATTTATGCCCGAATTTCCAGTAATCCATGTCAATATATCAAGTAATAGCTATATTAATCAGATTGATTGGGATTTAGTGGAATGCTTATCGTTTGTAGAAAAGCCAAATAGTTGGAATTTGAGTAATTACTAATGTAATAAAATTCTAGGCATTATAAGCAATAACTCTATCTTTTAAATATTCTGTATTAATTTTTGATGTTCTTACGAGCGATATTTTTCCAGTTCTAGCTATCTCAAGAATACCGAATTTAGTCAACAGCTGTTCAATTGCAACTATTTTTCCAGGATCTCCAGTTACTTCTATAATCAGTAAATCTTCAGCAATATCTACTACATTGGCTCTGAAAATTTTTACAATTTCCAAAGCTTCTGTTCTGTTTTTTGAGTTAATTTGAATCTTAATTAACATTAATTCTCTCTCAACAGAGGGTATATTGGTTACATCTTGTACATCAAGAATATTAACTAATTTATATAATTGTTTAGTTAATTGTTCAATTGTTCTATTATCTCCTTGAACTACCATAGTAATTCTAGAAACTCCAATTTGCTCTGCTGGTCCAACAGCAAGGCTTGCTATGTTAAAGCCTCGCCTAGCAAATAATCCCGATATTCTAGAAAGCACACCTGCTTCATCTTGAACTAAAACTGATAAAGTATGTTTCATTAAAATTTGATTTTATACTATATTATTTACACAATATATTCTATGAAAAATAAGTACAAAATACTAGTTTTTATATAGTTAAATTATTCAAAGTAAACAAAATACTAACATCAGATACTATATCGAACCTGTAGTGTTATACTATTAATTTAGTATTTAATGATATTCTAAATAGAATGCTAAATTTTTAAAAATTTGTTAGGAACTTGTGCTAGAAAAATACAAAAATAGTAAGAAACTCTCTCGAGATTTACCTCAAATCAACGACCGTATCAAATTTCCAAAAGTGCGAGTAATTAATGATGAAGGTGAACAACTAGGAATTTTTGCACCGGAAGCAGCTATTCAGTTAGCTACAAAACAAGGGCTAGATTTAGTTGTAGTTAGTGATAAATCTGACCCACCTGTATGTCGAATATTAGACTATGGCAAATATAAATTTACACAGGAAAAAAGAGCAAGAGAGGCAAAAAAGAAACAGCATAATAGTAGTATAAAAGAAGTTAAAATGCGTTATAAGATAGAAGAGCATGATTATAAAGTAAGAATTAATCAAGCGTCGAAGTTTCTTCAATCTGGAGATAAAGTTAAAGCAACTATAACATTCCGTGGGCGTGAAATACAGCATTCAAATCTAGCCATTGACTTACTAAACAAGATGGCAGCAGATTTAGTAACAATAGCGGAAATACAGCAAGCACCATCACGGGATGGCAGGAATGTAATTATGCTTCTATCCCCTAAAAAAGTTAGTTAATTTCGTATCTTTTAAATGCATCTGGCTGGATTCGAACCAGCGACGTCTCTTTCGAAATGGCGGATTATGAGTCCGCTGCCTTCGGCCCCTCGGCCACAGATGCATTACTTAAAGTTTATAACTCATAAAGCATATAAAAATCAATCTTTATCTGTCTTTGCTAGATAAGATAATCTTTATTCATTCATATTATGATAAGTTGCAACTGCGGAAGGTGAGACTTGATTTAAATATCGAAAAATCCAATATTTAAATATTGTATCTAGAATAACTGGAAAAGTTGAAATAAAAAGAAAGATAAAATCTCTACTTTCTGGCAGTCCTAAATGTCGCAAAATTACTTCAATAATCACTTCCCATCCATGAGGTGAATGAAAGCCTACAAACATATCGGTAAATAAAATGATTAAAAAAGCCTTAGCAGTATCGCTCAACCCATAAATAATCTCATTTAAAAAAGATTTAACAATAGAAATTTGGCGTTGGCCTGTTATCATCAGCAGTATAAATACAGCTATTGACAAAATATCTGAAAGAAGATTTTTAACTGCATTTGCGCTCTCATTTGCATAGTATTCACCTAATTCTCTAGCTTTTAATTGGACTCTTTTTTCAATTATCTCATAAGAAATATTTTCAGAAGGGTTTAGAAGAACCTCAAAATGAATTTTCTCTTCAAACCTTTGTAACTCAGCAAAAGCTCTTTCTTCTTGAGAAGAATTTATAAATATTTTAGGCTGTTCTTGATTCCATAAATAATCAATACATGGCCCAAATACAAAAAATTTCGATGCTTGATTAACTAATACTGGAGATATTAATAATAATAAAATATACTTTACAGATGTAATAGTCTGGTGCCGTGACAATCTAAATTCTTCAATAGCTTCTGACTCTCCATTAGGATCTAATTCTTTTCGAAATTTTTCAAATGTATTAGTAATTGATCTCGGTATGGGTCCAACTTTTTCAGAAGTAGATTGATTATTTCTTTTCAAATTCCAATATTTCATTTTTTATTACTGCTAAAATTTCTATTGATCGATGATTGATCATATATTCAATATAAATATTAATTCTAGAATTACATATAAAAATAATAGTTATGAATAATAAAATTAAATTAAATTTTAATTATGCATTAGTAATATTTTTTACAACTATAATGTATACCTCAAAATTAAATATTTACTTAAAAAGTGAATTGTTAAACACTAGAGAAAAATATTGTAACTTAATATTCGAGAAAAAAATGGCGTTTATTCCCATTCTGTCATTAAAAAAAAACCAATAAGCTCTGAACAAATAAGCAGTAAAGCGTCCAATTTTCTTCTGCATGGGGTATTCAACAAAAAATTCTTACATAAGATCATAAATTTCTCAGAGACTTCAGAGAGAGATCTTCACAATATTGAGAACCTACAAAAAATAAAAACGAGTGGATATTTTTCTACAATTCAACTTAATATTAAAAAAGCATCGGGGGGAAAAGTTACTAACGTGCTTACGTTACCAAACTCAATCCTAAAAAAGATCTATATTTATAATCGAAAAGAAAAGATTATACCTCGATCTTTTTTATTAAAGTTATTCAAATATCAACTAGGTTATCCTAAAAGTCTTGTACAACTTAATTTGTCTCTCTCATCAATTATGAGATGGTACTCACAGAAAGGTTATCAATGGGCTTTAATACAAATACATCATATTGAGGACCCATCAGCTATTGTTGTCAATATTCATGAAGGATTAATTGCAACAATTAGAACGGAGTATTATACATCTTCTCTCGAAAGGTTTTCTAAAAGTTCATACACAAATGTAATAGAAAGACGACTTAATATTAAAATCGGTTATCCAATTAATATTACTTCTCTACAAAGAAAAATAAATTTTTTGAAGGATAATAAACTAGTTGGCAATATTGTATATAGCATTGAAAGATCTGAAAAAAATTCAAGTCATTTAGATTTAAAATTTCAAATACAAGAGTTAAAAGATAAAGAATTAATTCTTTTCGGGGAAAATCTATATAATAATTCTTATATCATTTCTTTTTTATCTCAATCGTTAAAAGAGTATTTATATTTAGCTAAGCTTCGAGCAACTTATAGCATTAGTCAAATGTCTGCTGATAGATTTAAACTTTTTTATTATCAGCCTATTTACAATTATCAATATAATAATCACAAAGAAATAGTAACTGGATTAATTCACTTACTATCAAAGTCATCATTTCAAAATACTGAGAATAATAGACTAATACCTTTATTAAATTGGACTAGGGGAGCGACAATCAGGTGTAAATTATATTTGAGAAATCTTAACACGGCCAACTCATACTTCACATTAAGTATTCATTCCCTAAGAAATACAATTAACCTAAAGCTTGCATACTTAAATCCTTCATTAAGAATTACTAAAAATTTCACAATTCAAGTTGTTTTGGAAATAATAAGACAAGCAGCCCCTTCCTGTATATTTCGATCATCTAAATTCTCAAAAAATAAACCATTTTTCAGTCATAAATTTATCGCTCAATACATTTTTGAGGGTTTAATAACATATAATTTCACTTCATATTTCTCGATATCCGAAGAATTTCTTCTTTCACAGAACATTCAGACCAAATATTTTGTCACAAATTTACAAACTGTCAAATATATCAGTCCTACCAAAGCATTAATAGCCAGTAGTGATTATTGGCTCAACAAACAATCAGAAATACTCCGCCGACAATTCCTTATATTATGGCTAAAATTACATTATCAAAATTTTGATACTTTAAACTGGCCTACAAAAGGTTATCTTCTTGAAATTGAATCCTGGTATTTTACCCCATTTCAAAAAAGTAATTTATTCAACTATGACTTTCAATTTTACTACGGTAATTTATTCATTCATAAAATCGATATTAAGCATATTGCGCACTTTAGTTTACCATTCTACTACCAGAGCAGAATAAATCATATATTAAGAAAAATTTTAAAATTACAATCAAATTTCAGAATTGAGACTATTCCTATTATGTTCTATAGCTCTTATTTTCAGAGTAAATTCTGTAAACTATTATTTAACTTTTCTGCTCGAATGAGGATAGAATATCAAATACCTATTAATAGCAAGAGTAGGATATCGTTTTTTTGTAATTATACAAGGCCCTTTCTAATGAATTACTCACAAACTTATATTATTTTACAATCTAGTTTAATTGATCAGCAGTTTGTAAGTTCTTTATATCAACAAATTTTTTACGGATTAAAAATGCAGCTGAAGTTACCAATTAATCAAATACCACCTTTATCAATTGAATATACTATAAATAGTGGTCGAAAATTTTGTATTTACTTCCATATTTCTCACCAACGATAACCATTATTGAAATGCAACAATTAATTTCTTTTTTTGATCGCAGCAAAGGCAAGTGGATCTCACAACGGACAACATACAAATTGTCAGACAAAAAGATGAATTCACTACAATCTCGAATGATCATAAAGCCCGATCAATTATCATCAAATTCTCAATTAATAACTTCATTGAAATGGGGAAAGATTTCTCGTCAAATTACAAAAGACATGACTGTTCAGAATATTGTAAATGACAACTGTAAGTTTCATCTAAGATTTACCAATAAATTTAATACAAAACAATTAGTTACTCTTTGTAGTATAACTGACAAGAGTTTATTAACTTTTAAAACCAGATACGGTACTATAACTATAGATGAAACTTATTGGTTCGCAACCAATAATTTACGTTTAAGCACTAGTATTATTAAACGATTTAATGTTTGTGTAGCAGTCTCTTTTTGCTCTGAAATTAGAGTTTAAGATTATTGACAAAAACAACTAATAGCTTAAGTAGCTATTAGTTGTTTTTTTTATTATAGTAAAATTTTACCTGGATAAATTACTACTCTAAGTCCTTACGATTTGGATTTCTGGATGGGTCATTAGATAAGAAGCCAAAAACAAATAAAGAAATAAAGAAAATTACAGTAGTGTACACGAAGATTTTCAAAGTAAACATATTTTTATCCTTAAAAGCTATTAGTGTGTAATATTTATGTGTATCTCCACATAATCTTATATCATGATATGAATTAAGGTACTATTTTATAAATAAATCAACATCTTTATTTTTTAGTAATGATTTATATTTAAATATACGCGATATGCTAAAGACTAAATCTTTTTGGTGATTCACAATAAGCTTCCTCTTTTTTTTATTTAGATGCAGCTTTCCTTCAATTATTATATAATCAAACTTTTTAAGTAATTTAAAACTCTTTAGAGATTGCCTATTCCATATTAACAAATTAATCACAGCTACTTTATTTCGCTTTTTGAATCTTGCTTTTAATTTAATAATTTGATTTCCATTGTGAACAGTCTTAACGCTTTTACAGCGTAAAACTTGAACTAATAAAGTGCACTTATTCATGTATATATTTAGAATCTGCTTTTAATGAATCTATAAGTCAAAATGATATTTCATTATCTTGTTGACTTTGCTCATAAGTAATATCTTTTAGCACTTTTAAGATTTTACCAAAATATTCTTGAAAATATTTTTCAAGAGATACTACTTCAGATTTATCGATACTTAAAATTTCATAGACTTCATTCATTGAAGCAGTAAATTTTTCGCCGCTGGTTAGGATTTCTGCAAATGCTAAACGATCTGAGATATTCCAAGTCCACTGTAATGTTTTTGTAATTTTTCTTAAAGCCTTTAGTAAACTCAGGGGGATTTTCGAAATCTGTGTCTTTTGGCCAGATAACTTTTCGCATAATGTAATGATTTCAGCAGATGTCCAAGCCTTATTACCAACTAATGGCAGAATTTTATTTTCTGTTGAAGGCACGCCAAGACTCTTTATAACTAATTTTGCGGCATCTTGCGTATCAATATATGCAATTGGAGTCGATTCTCCTGTTACCCATACTGATTTTTTATCTAAAATAGGAATTGCATATTGACTAATTAGTCCTTGGAAAAATCCTCCCAAGGAAAATACAGTATAAATTATACCAGAGTTTTGCAGATAATTTACTACTTGAGATTTTAAATTCATTAAAGGGACTTTAGGATGTTGATCGGCATTTAATATTGAAAAGAAGATAAATCTTTGGACTTTTGCTGCTTTTGCCGCTTCAATAAGTGCAGTTTTTCCATCTAAATCTATTTTTTCAGCATTATAAGGATCCGATGGGCGAGATGTTGAAGCATCTATAACTGCCGTTACACCGCAAAAAGATTGCAATATACTTTCGGGAGATTTCAAGTCACCATATACTAGTTCAGCACCCCATTCTTTTAAAAAAGCTGATTTTCTTAAATTTCTTACCATGCATTTTACATTGTAGCCTTCGTCAAGAGCGCGTCGTACAATTTGACGCCCTAAAGTTCCGGTTGCTCCAATTACTAGAAGAGTCATATTAATTAAAAATGAATATTTATAAAGAGATTGATTTACTCAACAGCAACGAGTACATTGGGTAGAGAGGGAATCGAACCCTCATGACCGAAGTCGCCACATTTTGAGTGTGATGCGTATACCAATTTCGCCATCTACCCTATTATAGACCAACTATTACAAGTAGTTTAGTCTTTAGCGTAAAAATAATACTAAGTTTCAATGGATATGTCAACTTTTACGGTTATATTAAATAAAAATACAATTATTTATGGCAAAATTTGAATTGATCCCTTATAGATTATATTTAAGTCAATCTAGAACCTGGATGCACAAAATTAAGGCAGAGGTAAAGATATACGTCCTTTTATTATTATGGATTTCAATTTTTCTTTTATCTTATCGCAAGTTGCTTATTGTTGCTTTCAGCTTAATAATCACTAGCAGTACAATTAAATGTAATCAATACATACTAAGAAAACATTTTTTTCAAACTTTTGTCATGGTCATTGTGACCATGCTCTTTTCGCTTAGTGTTACAAATAACTATCAATACCATTTAAAGAAAGAAAAATATCAATCTATATCATTGTGCTGGACACAAAAAGCAATCCAAAGATATATACCTAAACAAATAACTCATTTCAATGATCAGATACCAGAAAAGATATTATTTGCAATAAAACCAGGATCGTATTTTTTCATCACAATATATTCTATTAAATTAGTTATGATGACAACTTCCTCGGAAGTTTTAGCGCTAACTATTTATAAAAACAATATTATCAATCAAATTTTCAATAATGAATTGCTTTTCATGTTTTTATTATCTTCACATATTGTTAACAATATAATAGTGAAAATGGAAAAAATTGCACAAATAATGAGCTTAAGAGGTAGTTTGAATTTACGCAAACAGTCAACAAGACTCTTTACACTATTTTTTCTCATATCTAAGTTATTTTTTTCTGAAATAATAAAAGAATCGACAGAAATATCTCAATCACTATATGCTAGAAATCTCAATCAAGAAAATGATAACTTTCTAAAAATATATGTATCTCAATTTAGCACAAATGACTATATATGCTTGTTCATTAGTACGATATATGTAACAATTTTGTTTTTATCTTGGTAGGAGCAATTTATATTGCTGACTCTGTTAATACGAAGAATAATAAAGTTGTTATGTTATCCTTATATTAAAAATATAAGATATTTTATAAATAATTAATTGTTGCATTATGGTCAATACTCAAAATCCAATTTCGCAGACTTCTGATCTCGATTATATAGTGAATCAGCCATATAAATATGGATTTACAACTTCTGTAGAATCTGAACAATTTCCTAGAGGAATAAGTCAAGAAGTTGTGAAGTTAATTTCTAAGAAAAAAAATGAACCTGAATATTTATTGAATTTCAGGCTGAAAGCTTATGACAAATGGACTAAAATGAAGAATCCAACTTGGGCTCATTTAAAGCATCCAACTATAGATTTTAATAATATAATTTATTATGCCGTTCCAAAGTTAAAAAAAGAATTAAATAGTTTAGATGAAGTAGATCCAGAAATTTTAGACACCTTTAATAAATTAGGTATATCTTTGAATGAGCAAAAAAGACTTAGCAATGTAGCTGTTGATGCAGTTTTTGATAGCGTCTCAATTGCAACTACTTTTAAAAAAGAGTTGGCAGAAGCTGGGGTCATATTCTGTTCAATTTCTGAAGCTATACGAAACTATCCCGATTTAATTCAAAAATATTTAGGTACTGTTGTGCCTTCGGGTGATAATTATTTTGCAGCATTAAATTCTGCGGTATTTAGTGATGGATCTTTCTGCTATATTCCACCGAATACAATTTGCCCTTTAGAGCTGTCAACATATTTTCGTATTAACAATGAAGAGTCTGGGCAGTTTGAAAGAACATTAATTGTAGCTGATCGAGGAAGTAAAGTAAGTTATTTAGAAGGTTGTACAGCTCCTCAGTACGATACAAATCAACTACATGCAGCAATTGTAGAATTAATTGCACTTGACGATGCAGAAATTAAGTATTCAACAGTACAAAATTGGTATGCAGGAAATAAGGACGGTCAAGGTGGCATATACAATTTTGTTACTAAAAGAGGCTTATGCTCTGGGAAGAATTCTAAAATTTCATGGACTCAGGTAGAAACTGGATCAGCAATTACTTGGAAATATCCTGGCTGTATTTTAGCAGGTGACAATTCTCAGGGAGAATTTTATTCGGTAGCCTTAACCAATAACTACCAAGAAGCTGATACGGGTACTAAAATGATACATATTGGAAATAATACTAAAAGTAAAATTATATCTAAAGGTATCTCTGCTGGTAAATCCAAAAATAGTTATAGAGGATTAGTAAAAATTGGTCCACAATCATTTAATTCTCGCAATTATTCTCAGTGTGATTCTTTATTAATAGGTCACTCATCTCAAGCCAATACTTTTCCGTATATTCAAGTACAAAATCCAACATCAAAAGTAGAACACGAAGCATCTACGTCGAAAATCAGCGAAGATCAAATTTTTTATTTCTTACAAAGAGGAATTAGCTTAGAAGAGTCTGTGTCTCTTATGATTAGTGGTTTCTGTAAAGATGTATTTAACGAGTTGCCTATGGAATTTGCAGTAGAGGCAGATCGTTTATTAAGTTTAAAATTAGAAGGAACTGTAGGATGAGTAATTATATTTTAGAAATTAAAGATTTGCATGCTTCAATTAGCGATATACCCATATTGAAAGGTGTCAATTTATCTATTAAACCCGGTGAAATACATGCTATTATGGGCCCTAACGGATCAGGCAAGAGCACTTTGTCTAAACTTATTGCAGGTCATCCGGCGTATTCATTATTAAGTGGAGATATTTTATTCTATGGAAAAAGTATTCTTCAAATGGAACCTGATGAAAGGGCAAGAGCTGGCATTTTTCTTGCTTTTCAGTATCCAGTTGAGATTCCAGGAGTAAGTAATGCTGATTTTTTAAGAATTGCTTTAAATGCTAGAAGGAAATTTAAGAAATTACCAGAATTAAGCCCTTTGGAGTTTTTTCAATTAATAACAGAGAAGATTGATCTTGTAGGAATGAAAGAAAGTTTTTTAACTAGAAATGTTAATGAAGGCTTCTCTGGTGGGGAAAAAAAACGGAATGAAATTCTTCAAATGGCACTCCTAGATAGCAATCTATCTATATTAGACGAAACAGATTCAGGCCTCGATATTGATGCCCTTAGGATAATTGCTCAAGGAATTAATACATTAGCGACTCCGACTAATTCAATTGTTTTAATAACTCATTATCAAAGACTCCTTGATTATATTATCCCAGATTTTGTGCATATTATGAGTGATGGTAAGATTGTAAAAACAGGAAATGTTAGTCTTGCACAAGATTTAGAAAAGCATGGATATGATTGGATTAAAGGAACTTAATCTTTTAAAAAGAATAATGAGGCTAAAGATTTTTCTTTAGCCTCATTATTCTCTAAAGATATTGCCGATTGCTAGTTAAGCTTTAGCAAAACCTTGTTTAACATCTTCAATTGCTTTTTTTAATAGTTCTTCACTTCTACTGTCTAATTTTTTAGTAGTACGAATACTTTTTCCAAAGTCTGGCTTAGAATTTTTCAAGTCTTCTCTTAGTTCTATAATAAAATCAGGAACTTTATTTACATCAATGTCATCTAAATATCCATTAATACCAGTATAGATAATAGCTGTTTGTTCTTCAACGGGAATAGGTGAGTTTTGAGCCTGTTTTAAAATTTCTCTAAGACGTTGACCTCTGGCCAACTGGTTTTGAGTTGCTTTATCTAAGTCAGATGCAAACTGTGAAAACGCTTCTAGCTCTGCAAATTGAGCTAGTTCTAATTTCAATTTACCAGCGACTTGTTTCATTGCTTTTATCTGAGCAGCTGAACCGACTCTTGAAACAGAAATACCAACATTAATCGCAGGTCTAACCCCAGAATTAAATAGATCTCCTGACAAGAAAATTTGACCATCGGTAATCGAAATTACATTCGTTGGAATGTATGCAGATACATCACCAGCCTGAGTTTCAATAATTGGAAGAGCAGTCATACTACCACCTCCTAATTCAGCATTTAACTTGGCTGCACGTTCTAATAATCTAGAATGCAAGTAGAATACATCTCCAGGATATGCTTCACGCCCTGGTGGTCTTCTTAATAAGAGTGACATCTGACGATAAGCTTGTGCTTGCTTAGTTAGATCATCATATATAACCAATGTTGCTTTGCCTTTGTACATAAAATACTCAGCTAATGCTGCACCTGTATAAGGAGCAATATATTGAAGGGTTGCAGGACTATCTGCATTGGCTGCAACTATTATTGTATAATCAAGAGCACCTTTTTCTTGTAGTGAGGAAACTACCTGAGCAACAGAGGATGCTTTTTGTCCAATTGCTACATATACACATACAACATCTTGACCTTTTTGATTAATAATTGTATCTAATGCAACGGCTGTTTTACCTGTTTGACGATCACCAATAATTAGTTCTCGTTGGCCTCTACCAATTGGAATCATGGAGTCAATAGCAGTAATTCCTGTTTGCATAGGTTCACAAACAGATTGACGACCAATAATACCTGGAGCCATAGACTCAATAAGTCGTGTTCCATTACTTGCTGGTTCACCTTTATCATCAATTGGACGAGCTAAAGGATCAACTACACGTCCAAGAAAAGCATCTCCAACAGGAATTTGAGCGATTTTACCAGTACCCTTTACAGAGCTTCCTTCTAAGATGTCTCTACCATCTCCCATTAAAACGACTCCGACATTATCACTTTCTAAGTTTAAAGCAACCCCAATTGTTTTATCTTCAAACTCTAATAATTCCCCAGCCATAACTTCGTCTAGTCCATAGACACGAGCAATACCATCACCAACCTGTAGTACAGTACCAATATTAGCTACTTCGACATCTTGATCATATTTTTCAATTTGTTGACGAATAATACTACTTATTTCATCCGGTCTAATATTTACCATATTTTTAATATTCTTTTAATTAATGAGAAATTCTAAAGTGATAAATATACAAACTAACTATGTTTGTATTATTACCTTTATTTTATATTGCTGCTACATCAAGATGCGAAGCCATCTGCCTTAGTTGTCCTCTAATACTAGTATCAATAACTTTTGAACCAATTTGAATAGTAAAGCCACCAATTAATTCAGGATCAACGGAAATAACTAGTTTAACTTCTTTCGCATTCGTCATAGCTTTGATTTTATCTGTTAAAAGATTTTCTTGATCAGAGTTCAAAGCAATAGAAGTGCTAATATTTGCGATTGTTAGAGATTCCATTTCATACGCAAGTTCTAAGTACTTGCTAGCTATCACATCTAACATAGCAATTCTTTTGCGATCAACTAAAACCATCAAAAATGATAGTGTGTTTTCACTGATTTGATCACCAAAAGTCGCTGTAATTACTTGCTTTTTTGCTCCTATTGTTTTTAACGGGTTAGCTAAAAAATATTTCAGCTTTGCAGATTGCAACAAAATGTCTTCTATCAGCTTCATATCTTGACTAATTTGTTCTATAGCTTTTTTACTATTTGCTAAATCAAGAAGAGCTGATGCATAAGGCTGTGCTATTTTTACGACAAGATTATTATTGCTCATAATTGATCTCCTAGCTTAGCAATATTATTATCAATAATACGTAGCTGAATATCCGAGCTCATTTGATTCTCCAACTGTAAAGTAACTTTCTTAAGAGCTAAAAATGTTATCTGCTGCTGGATCTGTCTACGAATTTGCTTTTCAGCTGTCTCAATATTAGATTTTCCAGTTATAGCTAATCTCTCAATATCTAATTGTCCTTGAGCTAAAATAGAGCTTCTAACTTTTTCAGCCGTCAGTTGAGCTTCTTTTTTAATTTGGTCTATAATAATTTGAGTTTGAGCAAGTTGTTTTTCTGATTCTAATAATCTAGAACTTGCTTGCTCTAATCTGTCTTCTGATTCTTGTATAGCTGCTAAAACTTTTGCCTGTCTTTCATTTAGACTAGATCCAAGAGATTGTTTCAAAACATAAATCAATCCAAACAAGAGCAACAAGATATTAATAACATTAGCTTCAAAAATATCAGAATTAAAACCGAATGTATGTTCACTACTATGTTCTGATAAAATAGTAATTATTGATGTTGTGTTTACTATACTATTCATTTAAAATTCTTACTATTTAATACTATTTCAATATTTTAGTCAGGAATCATTATTTTAAAGATTGACTGCTTAAAAGCTTGGCCTTAATTTGATCACTCAAAGTATCAATCTGATCTTCTAAAGTTTTCAGGGCTTCTTCTTTTTGTATATTTAGTTGCTTAGAGGCTTCAGTAATTAATTTTTCTGCATTCATCTGAGCTTTTTTTATATCTTCAGAAACAATACTTTGAGCTTCTTTTTGAGAAGCAGCTATTTTAGCTTGAGCATCACGACGGGCTTCTGATAAATCTTCTTCATATTTGGCAGCTAATTCATCTGCCTTGACAAGCATAGAAGAAGCTGTTGTTAATGTTGTCCTAATATATTCATCACGGTCATCCAGTATTTTAGTTACCGGTTTATAAAAAATAGTATTCAGTAACAACATCAGAGTCAGAAACTGTAATGCCATTAAAGGCAAAGTTCCATTGAAATCAAACAAGCCACCCTCAATTTCTTCGGCTAATAAAAGTGGTAAATAAATCATTTTACTAATTATGTGTATAGTTAATAATTTGTTTTCAATTAAGAAAATTAGCTGTATATTGCGCTTAGTCTAACAAGACTAAGCGCAAATGATTATTCTAACCAACGTATGGATTAGCAAATAATAAAGAAAGAGCAACAACTAGACCATAAATTGTTAAAGATTCCATAAATGCTAAACTTAATAGCAGTGTACCTCGAATCTTTCCTTCTACTTCTGGCTGTCTAGCAATACCCTCTACAGCATTAGCTGCTGCACTACCTTGACCAATACCAGGGCCAATTGCAGCAAGACCAACAGCAAGACCGGCAGCGATAACGGATGCAGCTGAAACGATTGAATCCATAATGAAATTTAATGTTTTATTATATTAGTAGAAAATTGACAAATTTCGTATAATCTTTTGGAGCGGTTTAATTTAGTCTGATAGATTAAAACATCTGACTTTAATTATAGTATACTACTCTTCTCCATGACCTTCCATTGCTTCTCCGATATAGGCAGCAGAAAGTGTAGAAAAAATTAGTGCTTGAATTGAACTAGCAAACAAACCTAATATCATGACAGGTAGCGGTATTAAAATTGGAATTAGTAAAGTAAATACTGATACAACTAATTCATCGGCTAGTACATTTCCAAATAGTCGAAAGCTTAAAGATAATGGTTTTGTAAAGTCTTCTAAAATGTTAATTGGTAGTAAAACTGGTGTAGGCTGAACATACCTAGCAAAATAGCCTAATCCTTTTTTGCTTAACCCTGCATAAAAATATGCCAAAGAAGTTAATAATGACAATGCAACAGTTGTGTTAATATCGTTAGTTGGAGCAGCTAATTCACCTTCTGGTAGATGGATTAATTTCCAAGGAATTAAAGCGCCTGCCCAATTACAACCTAGGATAAACAGGAATAATGTAGCGATATAAGGAACCCAAGGACGATACTCATGCTCTCCTATTTGATTTTTTGCAATATCTTGTAAAAACTCTAGTACGAATTCCATAAAATTTTGAAATTTTTCTGGGATTCTTTGCAAATTTCTAGTACCTAGAAATGATATAGTTAATAATGCAGCAATTACTAACCATGAGACAATAAAAACTTGCCCATGTAATTGTAAACTACCTATTTTCCAATATAGATGTTTTCCTACTTCTACTGCTGATAAACAAGAGTATGGATTAAAATCTATAAGATTATTTTGATACATAATAAATATTTTTTTAAATAGTATGCAATTGGTTTATTTTCAAAACCAAATTGTAAATTAGAGACAAAAATAAATTCTAATAGAGACGGCTATCTTAAGTAGTAATTATTTTTTCTAAAAATAAATTTTTCTACATATAAGGCTTTCAAGTTTAATTATATACCCATATATTAATTATTTAATATGATTATAGGTATTTTGGTAAAATCTTAATTTTAATGGCAAAAAATGAAGTGTATAGAGTTATTTTCTGTTTAAAATATCAGCAACTTCATCAGCAAAATTAGCTTTGCTATTCTCTTCTCCTCCACCTAATACAAATCTGACAAAACGTCTGATTTTAATATGTTCGCCTAATAAAGCAATATTTTGATTAATTAAGTCTTGTATTGTAATATCTTGATTCCGAATAAAGATTTGATCTAATAAAGATAACTCTTTAAGACGTTTTTTAATTCTGCCTTCAACTATTTTTTCTATCATTTCAGCTGACTTATTTTTTAAATCTTCTCTACCAGCCTCAATTCTTTTTTCTAAATTGATTATTTCATCCGGGATGTGCATAATTGAGACATATTCAACATTAGGGCAAGCAGCTATTTGCATAGCAATATCTCTTGCTAATTTTTGGAACTCTGGGCGACGAGCTACAAAATCTGTTTCACAGTTTACTTCAACTAGTACACCAATTCTTCCACCTATATGGATATAGCTTTCTAATAAGCCTTCAATAGCGGTACGACCAGATTTTTTGTTGGCAGAAGCTAGACCTTTTTGCCTTAATGATTCAAGAGCTTTTTCTTCATTGCCGTTACTTGCTTCTAAAGCTTTTTTGCAATCCATCATACCTGCTCCAGTCTTATCTCGTAAAGCTTTTACAGTTTGAGCAGAAATTTGTAGTGTCATATTGTTTTCAAAGATTTTTAATATATAAATTAATGAAATAAATATTTATTCGTCTTCAGCTGAGTGAGTCAATTCAGTTGGTTCCATTTGTCCATATTTACCTTCATAAATAGCATCTGCAATTTTTCCAATAATTAATTTGATTGATCTAATTGCATCATCATTAGCAGGAATCGGAATATTAATAATTTCCGGGCTGCAATTAGTATCTAATATACAAATAGTTGGAATACCTAACTTCAAACATTCTTGTATAGCTGTTGTTTCTCGCTTTTGATCTACAACTACAACAATATCTGGCAAACGATTCATATTCTTAATACCATTTAGATGCTTACGTAACTTATCCAATTCTCGTCTTAATACAGCTGCTTCTTTTTTGGGCAATTGATCAATAATTCCACTGCTATCTTGTTCTTCTAATTGTCTGAGACGAGTTACTCTAGATTTAATTGTTACCCAGTTAGTTAACATGCCACCCAACCATCTTTGATTTACGTAGTAAGAGTCACAGCGTTGAGCTTCTTGCGCAACTATACCAGCTGCTTGCCTTTTAGTCCCTAAAAACAAAACTTTTTTACCATCAGATGATGCTTGTTTAATAAAGTCGCATGCCTCGGTAAGTAATTGTGCAGTTTGCACTAAATCAATAATATGTATACCATTTCTTTCTGTATAAATATATGGAAACATTTTAGGATTCCATCTACGTGCTTGGTGTCCAAAATGAACCCCCGCTTCTAGTAATTCCGCTAAAGTCACAACAGCCATAAGGTTTTAATCTTTAATTTATTTAATTGTTCGGGAAATCCCTTTTATTAATCTTTATTTAATTTAAGTATTTCTGTATATTATTAACTAATAATAACTTAACATACTTTTTGAATAGATTAAAAATAATATTATTGACAGATTCAATCGACACTTTTGTTATTAAAATAATTACGAGCTGTTCTATCATCTAAGATAATATCATCTAAGTCATCACGTACAGATGGCGTAATATTATCAGTACTAACATTTTTATTAGTATCTTTTTTATTGGCAACATTATTATGATTATCACGCATAGTAAAACCTGTGCCAGCTGGTATTAATCTGCCAATAATAACATTCTCTTTAAGACCTCTTAACCAATCTAATTTGCCGGAGATAGCAGCTTCTGTTAGAACTTTAGTAGTCTCTTGAAAGCTTGCTGCAGAAATAAAGCTTTCTGTATTTAAAGAAGCCTGAGTAATACCAAGTAAAACAGGGCGATATGATGCATTCAGTTTATTTCTTAATGTCATTGATTTATTAGTTTGCTCAATTTTTTGCAATTCAACAAGCTCTCCAGGCAAATAGCCCGTCTCTTCACCATTCTCTATTTTCACTTTTGAAGTCATTTGACGCACTATAACTTCTATATGCTTATCAGAAATATTGACCCCTTGAGACTGGTATACTAACTGAACTTCTTTAACGAGTAGCAACTGAATTTCTTGAAAACTGAGCCTTGCAGCTTCATATAATGATAATCCACATTCAATGTATAGATTAAAACTTGCGTCTAAAATATCGTGAGGATTTAACAGTACATCTGTTTTTTTTCTTGCTTCAAGAATTTCTTCAATTCTAGGAAGACCTTGAATAATATCTCCTGTTTTAGCTCTGTCAAAAACTAAAATTGCTAATGTTTCTCCTTTTCTAATTAATGCATTGTTATCAACATGTAAAATTGCACCATTAGAAACTAGATAAGGTCTTGCAATTCTCAATGTAACGAATTCTTGAGAAATATGGGTAATTTGTCCTGACTCTAAGGCAATAATACTTTCACTTATTAAATCACCACAACGAATCCAATCTCCGACTTTGACAGCAGTATTCTGCTGATGCAAATCAAATACTTTGTTATCGAGTGAAGTAGTAAGAAGAATTCTCCTATTGGTATTCTTTTTGGCATCAATTTCTTCAACAAAACCTTTACTCATTGAAATAATTTCAGTGCTAGCAACAACTGTCAAAGGTGTAATATATTCACCATCACTGACAATAATTCTTGTTTGACTTTGTTGTTTCTCTACTTTATTATCTATGCTTTTAATCGATAAGGTTTCAAATGTAGAAAATCCTAAAGCAAAAGAATTGCTACTATTTTCTTTAGCTAAGAATTCTATTGCTGAAACCAAGTTAGGATCATGATGGTTAACTTCAGCTATTAAATTAGTTGTAACCAAATGTACGCCATCTATAGATTTTACTCTTTCACCATCTCTAAAAAGAGTTCTTTTGACTAATTTTAATTTAGTTTGCTTGGTTGTTTGTGAAGCTAAGTTTTCAGTTAAAATAGATTTTGTCTCAGGTATTGAATATACAATTACTGGTCTAATTAAAATATATGGGGTTTGCTCATTTTCTATATACTCCCAGTATACTAATTTATCTGTAGATATATTACCGTGAAGTGTCTCTCCGGGTCTTAAAAAACCGCGACTTTTATCATGAATACTGTGAAAATTGCTTAACTTGTAAATAGAGCCGGGCTTTATTATTATTTCTCGAACTATACCATCTTTTTGGATAATTTCAATAATTCCAGAGCTTTTTGAAAAAATATTTTTGACCAACTCAGTTCCACTTTCAATAATATCACCATTATTAACAAGTAATAATGAAGAATCTTTATTAATTTCATGTGTCTCTTCTGAAATCCACAATATATAACCTGGGCTCAGAATATCATATGCATCTTTTTTTGGGCCGGTCTTCTTTTTAGATACATTTAAATCTAAGTATTTTATAATTCCACCGCTTGTAGTTTTATATGTTTCAGATATCAATTCTCCAACTATATGACCATGAGAAATTTTGTCATCTGGAAAAGATTTAAGCAAAAATCTCTGCTTATTTTCTGTTTCTAGAATATAAGACTCTTTTTTATTAATAACATCTTTATATATGTGACATCCTGGTATAATTATAGATTCAGTAATAATTTGTACATTGGTAATACTACTATTAGTATTTTGGTAGATTCTTACTTTACCACTATATTTATTAATTAACTCTGTTTGCGCTAGTATAGTTCCAGGATTAACTTGATCAGCGTTATTAACTGTAATACTAGCTGAGTCTGGAATATTATAAACTTCGCCAGAAAGTACCCAAATCAAGCCACCAGTTCTAGTTATTCGAGTTGTATATTGATTATTATCAGTCTCTTCTACGGTTAAATTAGAAAAGCAAATTTTACCGGAAAGGTCTGAAAGAACATGCTTTTGAGCTCTTTCTGTCATTAACCTATTTCTTCGAGGTGATTCTGCAATTACTTGATCTTTAGATACTATCTCATTATTGGCGACTAAGAGAGTAGTACCTTTACTTAGATTAATTATTGATTTTTGTTTATCACTCGAATTAATAATAACTTGCGTGGGTTTTTCTGTCATCAGCGCTTGCTCACCATGTCTGGTTCGAACCTCTATATATGAGAGAGAATCTAAAGCTGTGAGCTTACCATTCGTCGGGGAATAGATTTGTTCTGCAAGTTCACCTGTAAATACTCCACCTGTATGGAATGTTCTCATAGTTAATTGAGTACCTGGTTCTCCAATCGATTGGGCAGCAATGATACCTACAGCTTCTCCTAAATCAACTAAGCGACCATGAGCAAGATTCCAGCCATAACAGTATTGACAAACAGAACTTCGAGAATTACAAGTAACTGGAGAACGCACTAAAACTTTTTTAATACCTGCTCTTGTAATTTCTTGTGCTAAATTAGGACTAATATCTTGCTTAGTATGAGCAATTAAGCTACCTGTTTCTGGATGGAATATATTTTCTGCTAATACTCGTCCAGCTAGAGCTTGTTCTAAATTTATTAATACTTTTTGTGTATCAACTAAATCTTCCAAGATGATACCTTTCTTTGTCCTACAATCAACCTCTCTGATAATTACATCTTGAGAAACATCAACAAGTCGACGAGTTAGATATCCAGAATCTGCTGTTCTTAAGGCAGTATCTACAAGTCCTTTTCTAGCGCCATATGACGAAATAAAATAATCGGTGACTGTTAAACCTTCTCGAAAATTACTAGATATTGGCAAATCAATAATTTGTCCTTGGGGATCAGCCATTAATCCTCTCATACCAACCAGTTGTCTTACTTGAGAAATATTACCTCTAGCACCAGAAAATGCCATCATATAGACAGAATTCAAAGGATCTGTTTCTTTAAAATATTCAATTACCTCTTGCTTCAAAGATTCGCTTGCATTATTCCAGGTATCAATAACTTTTTGAAATCTTTCAACTGCTGTTATTTCTCCTCTACGATATTTATTTTCGGTATTTTTAATTTCTTCAATAGTTAAGAGCAGAAGACTCTTTTTGCTAGGGGGGATCCTTAAATCTTCTAGACTTAAAGAAATTCCTGCTTGAGTAGCATAATGAAATCCGAGGTCTTTCAATTTATCTGCCATATTAGCTGCTCGCGCTATACCGTAATTACGAAATGCCCAAACGATTAAGTTCTTAAGTTGATTTTTATCTATAACCTTATTAGAAAAACTTGGTTGTGAGAGACTTTTCCTACTATTCACTAAATCTTCTCCATATTGAAAAATAATCGATTCACTAAGCTACTAAAGACTCTTGGATAATTTTATTGAAGATAATACGACCAGGAGTTGTCCTAATATATTGAACTATTCTTTGATGCTCAACATCTTCTTTAATAATATGATTATCAAAGAATTTCGTCACACTTTTATCATGATGTGTATCTATCTTAATTGGAAACTTAACTTGGTCACTATCTATAACTCCATCAAAACGGGCCCAAATATAAGCATGAAGATCAACTTTTTTTTGCTCATACGCTATTACTACGTCTTCTAAACTTGCAAAATATTGACTTGCTCCTTGTTGCTGAGAAGGATTATTAGCTGTTAAATAGTAACAACCTAGAACCATATCTTGGCTAGGCATAATAATTGGCTGGCCTGTAGCTGGAGAAAGAAAGTTATGAGGTGCTAGCATTAGCAGTCTAGCTTCTGCTTGTGCTTCAAGAGATAGCGGAACGTGAACAGCCATTTGATCACCATCAAAATCAGCATTAAATGCAGGACATACAAGAGGATGTAATTTTATAGCTCTTCCTTCAACAAGGATAGGTTCAAAAGCTTGAATACCTAATCTATGTAATGTTGGCGCTCTATTTAGTAAAACTGGGTGCCCTTGAATAACTTCGTTCAAAACATTCCAAATCGAAGATTCATTTTTTTGAATCATTTTTTTCGCAGCTTTAATATTATTAACTAATCCTTGAAGAATTAGTCTATGTATAACAAAAGGCTGAAATAATTCAAGTGCCATTTCTCTCGGCAAGCCACATTGGTGCAATTTTAAATGAGGACCTACAACAATGACAGATCTTCCTGAATAATCTACCCTTTTGCCTAATAGATTCTGTCTGAAACGTCCCTGCTTTCCTTCTATGATATCGGATAAAGATTTCAAAGGCCTGTTATTAGCACCGACTACAGTTCTACCTCGACGACCATTGTCCATTAATGAATCTACAGCTTCCTGAAGCATCCTTTTTTCATTTCTGATAATAATTTCGGGGGCTAAAATTGATTTAAGACGTGATAATCGATTGTTTCTATTAATTATTCTACGATAAAATTCATTTAGATCAGCAGTGGCGAATCTACCACCATCCAACTGAACCATTGGTCTTAAATCTGGAGGTATAACTGGAATAACTGTAAATACCATCCAGGAAGGGTCTGCACCAGTTGCTATGAAATTTTCAATCAATCTTAAGCGCTTCATTTTTTTATTGAATTTTAAAGAAGGTGTCTTAAAACTTTTTGGTGGATTAGTTGCTTCTGACCGTAATGCTTCTGCAATATAATCTAGGTCTAAATCTTTTAAAAGTTTTTGTATAGCTTCAGCTCCTATTCCAACTTCTATTTGATTATTTTCGTCCTGATTTTGATAAATTTCTTCTTCAAGAGATTTCCATTCATAACCTTCTAATAATTGTTTATATTTCAAATTAGTTTCTTTACTGGATTGTGTAACAACATAAGAATGAAAATATACAATTTTTTCGACTTCTTTCACCTTCAAATCAAGGGCTAAAGCAATATAACTGGTACTGCCTTTTAAATACCAAACATGAGTAACTGGGGATGCAAGTTCGATATAAGCCATTCTATGTCTTCTCACTCTCGATTCTGTTACTTCCACACCACATCGTTCACATACTATGCCTTTATAGCGAAAACGCTTATATTTCCCGCAGTGGCATTCCCAATCCTTGACTGGTCCGAAAATTTTCTCACAGAATAGTCCATCCATTTCTGGCTTTAAGGTTCTATAATTAATAGTTTCCGGTTTCGTAATCTCTCCAACAATTTGACCATTAGGCAAACTTCTTTCTCCCCACTGTCGAATCTTTTCAGGTGAAGCTAAACTAATTTTTACATAGTCAAAATATTGCTCAAAATTTGTCATAAATTTAAATGCCTTAAAATCAAATAATTGGCCAATATCTTTAGGTCTCTTTTAATTTTGAACAAGTTAGTATAAAAATTGTTCAAAATCATCAACAGGAGGAGCATCATAATTAGAGCGAGATGCTCTGTCCTCTTTTGAATCAGACATTAAATCAACTTCTATTGTGCGTCTTTGACCATCTTCAAATAATTTCAATTTATGAACAGCAATATCTAAGCCTAAAGATTGCAACTCTCTCATCAAAACTTTAAATGATTCGGGTGTACCGGGTTTCGGAATAGGTTTCCCCTTGACTATTGCATTCAGCGCTTCGTTCCGAGCTTGCATGTCATCTGACTTTACAGTTAATAACTCTTGCAAAGTATATGCTGCCCCAAAAGCTTCTAAAGCCCATACTTCCATTTCTCCTAGTCTTTGACCACCATGTTGTGCTCGCCCTCCTAAAGGCTGTTGGGTAACTAAAGAATAAGGACCAGTAGATCTCGCATGAATTTTATCGTCAACTAAATGAACTAGTTTTAGCATGTAAGCTCTTCCAATTGTTACAGGATTATCAAAAGGCTCACCTGTCCTTCCATCAAACACTTGCATTTTTCCAGGATGCTGGTCATTAAAAATCCATTTATTTTTGGTTAAAATTGAGGCTTCTTGCAATTTTCTATTTACAAGCGCTCTAGATGCTTCAGCTCCGTACATTTCATCAAATGGGATTATTTTAAATCGCTTCTCTAAATATCCGCCTGCTAAACCTAATAAGCATTCAAAAACTTGACCAACATTCATCCTAGATGGAACACCTAAGGGGTTTAAAACGATATCTACCGGAGTACCATCACATAAATAAGGCATGTCCTGTTTAGGTAAAATTCTAGAAATAATACCTTTATTCCCATGTCGACCAGCCATTTTGTCGCCTACTTGAATTTTTCTTTTTTGTGCTACATAAACACGAATCATGGCATTAGTTCCAGGAGGTAATTCATCTCTTTTTTGTCTTGTAAACACTCTAACATTAACAACCCTACCTTTAGCTGCATTAGGTAATCTTAAGGATGTATCCCTGACATCTCTAGCTTTTTCACCAAAGATAGCACGTAATAATTTGCCTTCAGGTAATTGATCAGCTTCCCCTTTAGGAGTAATTTTACCTACTAAAATATCTCCAGCTTCAACCCAGGAACCACAGACAACTATTCCATTTCGATCTAAATCTTTTAGCGAATGGTCGCTAACGTTCGGTATCTCTCTAGTAATTTCTTCTGGACCCAATTTAGTTTGTCGACATTCTACTTCATATTTTTCTATATGGATGGAAGTATAGACATCTTCATAAACCAATCTTTCGCTAATAAGAAAAGCATCTTCATAGTTATATCCCTCCCAGGGCATGTATGCAACGAGTATGTTTCTTCCTAGTGCAATTTCACCACAATCAGTAGAAGCTCCATCAGCCAATGTTTGTCCTACAACAATTTTTTCTCCGACCCAGACAATTGGACGCTGATTAATACAAGTGTCTTGATTCGAACGATAATATTTCTTCAATCGGTAATGAACCGTTCTACCATTATTATCTTGAATTCCTATTTTGTTGGCAGAAACATATTTAACATAACCAGATGTTCTACTGATGACAACCATACCTGAATCACGAGCAATTTTTGTTTCAAGACCTGTACCAATAATTGGTTTTTCTGGATATAATAATGGTACTGCTTGTCTTTGCATATTCGATCCCATTAAAGCTCTATTAGCATCATCATGCTCTAAAAATGGAATTAAGGATGTTGCTGCTGAAATTACTTGGATAGGCGAAATCGCAATATAATCTACTTGATTTGGAATTGTAGTAACAAATTCTTGACGGTAGCGAACAGGAATAATATCTCCTTGTATATAGTTCTGAGCATCAACTTTAACATCTCCTGGGGCAACCCTAAAGTCATCTTCTTCATCTGCTGTCAAATAAATAGGACTATTTGAATAATCTACTTGACCATCATGAACAGGATAAAAAGGTGTTTCAATAAAACCAAATATATTTACCCTAGCACAAGTAGCAAGTGAACCAATAAGGCCTGCATTTGGACCTTCTGGCGTCTCAATTGGACATATTCTTCCATAATGGCTAGGATGTAAATCTCTAACAGCAAATCCAGCTCGATCTTTATTAAAGCCTCCAGGACCGAGAGCACTAATTCTTCTCTTGTGGGTTAATTCTGCAACCGGATTAGTTTGGTCCATAAACTGAGAAAGTTGACTAGAGCCAAAAAATTCTCGGACTGAGGCAATTAATGGTTTAGGATTAATTAAATTAGACAAACTTAATGAATCTATATCACATATCATCATTCTTTCTCTAATGATACGTTCCAAACGGTTTAAACCAACTCGAAATTGGTTTTGAAGTAATTCACCTACTGATCTAACTCTTCTATTACCTAAGTGATCGATATCATCAAGATTTCCAGAATTCTTATCTTTAATATTAATCAGATAATCTATTGAAGATAAAATATCTTGAGGGGATAATACTCGAAAGGCTTTAGGTATGTTTAGGCCAAGTTTTTTATTGATTTTGTATCGACCAACTTCACCTAAATCATATCTTTTGGGATCAAAAAAACGAGAGTATAACATTTGCTTAGCAACTGCAACCGTAGCTGGTTCGTTTGGTCTTAGCTTGGAATAAACTATTAAAAGAGCTTCTTCATCTGTAACTTCTTCAATGTCATTTTTTCCAATTTCTCTTGCTAGCTCTTTAACTGAGTATGATTGAGATGCAGATATTAAAAAAGCATATTTACTTAAACCTTTCTGAATTTCATCCTTGTTTAAACCAATTGCACGGAGAAAAATATATGCATTAACCTTGTGAGTTTTATCTATTCGTATCCAAATTTCGCCTTTAGGATCTATTTCAAATTTAAGCCAGGATCCTCGATTTGAGATGAGACTCGCGCTGTAAATTTGCTTACCATTCTTATCTATCTCTTGTTTATAATAAATCCCCGGACTACGAATTATTTGGTTAATAATAACTCGTTCTGTCCCAGAAATAATGAAAGTACCTCGATTAGTCATTATTGGCAGATCACCAATAAAGACTAATCTCTTTTTATACTTTTTATTTTTTATCTGTTTTTCTGCACTAAATTGTAAATGATTTGAAGATAAATCTAATGATTTAATCGTTTTGTTCTGATCTTTAGAAGGTAAATCAATGTCTTTTCTAGTTAATTTAGCGGGAACGTATATTTGAGCACTATAAGTTCTATCTCGACTTTTAGCTTGTCTAACACTATATCTAGGAAATTTAATTTTATATTCTTTGCCAAATAATTGTAGCTCAAGTCGGCTAGTAGGATCTGAAATATTCGGGAAAAAGGCAAGCACTTCAGTCAGGCCTTCTAATAAAAACCATTTGAAACTAGCTCTTTGAATTTCAACTAAATCTGGAAGCAGTTTATTTTTTAAGCTTACACGTTGAATCATAGATCTCCTTTATAGCAAATTCTGAAATTGAAGAGTTTGATATTGTACACAAAATAATTGTAGTTAATGCCTCAAATTGATTGACTGTCTTGCTTACTCTTTAGACATGATTAGAATATAATATTTTATTAAGTTAAAAAATTTTCTAAATTTCGACTTTATGCATAAATAAAGAGGTTTGAACTGTTGTTGAAACCATTAAGCTATTTTAAAAATAAAATTAATACTTGCCTTTCTGCCAAATAATTGACATTAAGATAGACAAGTATTATTTATTGTATTAGTTCTGTTGTTTTTGAGCATAGGCAAATGCTCGCGCAAGTCTTGCTTTTTTTCGAGCTCCAGTGTTAGGGTGAAATGCTCCTTTTTTTATTGCTTTATCAATTTTACTATATACTTGAGCAATACTTAATTGTACATCATCTAAATTAGAATTTTCTAAATTATCAATGTTTGTAAAACACCTTTTAGTTAAGGTTTTAACAGCCGATTTATACTTACGGTTAATGAGACGGTTTCTCTCCGAGGTTTTAATGCGTTTAATCGCAGATTGATTCTTAGCCACAGTAAATCCAGTAAAACTCTTATAAAATATTTGTAGAAACGAAAACAACAAGTTCGCAATATATTCGAACAAGTAATATGCGCCGTATTATAACATTAAAAAAAAACAATAGGCAATAGTTCTGAGCCAGCTTTTATTGTTACAAGATCAATCTTGTTATTGCATAAATTTTACTCAATAGTATTTAATTAAATAAAAGACATATATGAAAAAAATTGAAGCTATCATCAGACCTTTTAAGCTCAATGAAGTAAAGCTGGCATTAGTAAAAGAAGGTATTGGAGGTATGACCGTTGTTAAGGTGTCTGGATTTGGACGACAGAAGGGACAAACAGAAAGATACAAAGGTTCAGAGTATTTTATAGATATAATAGATAAAATAAAAATTGAAATAATTATAAGTGATGACAAAGTAAATAAAATTACAGAAACAATCATTAAAACAGCAAAAACTGGAGAAATTGGAGATGGAAAAATTTTTATTAGTGATGTTGAACAAGTTATAAGAATTAGGACAAATGACTTAAATTCTGAAGCGTTGTAGGATTGACAATTTGTTTAGGCTTGATACTTTTTTAATAAACATGAGATAATAAGGATCTATTATATAGTTATAACCAGGGTATAAAACTGATGGCTAAAAGTAAAGGCGCTCGTATCGTGATAACATTAGAATGTACTAACAAGTCTGTAGAAATTTCACAAAAAAGGAAAGCTGGTGTTTTCCGATATACAACTACTAAAAATAGAAGAAATACACCCAGCAGAATTGAATTAAAAAAATTCTGTCCTAATTGTAATCGTCATTGTATATTTAAAGAAGTCAAGTAGTTCTTCATATTATTAAAATACAATCATATTATGGCTATATATAGAAAAAAAATCTCTCCAATTAAACCAACAGAAGCTGTAGATTACAAAGATATAGATTTGCTGAGAAAGTTTATCACAGAGCAAGGTAAAATTGTACCCAAGCGATCGACGGGACTAACATCTAAGCAACAAAAAAAACTCACTAAAGCTATTAAGCAAGCCAGAATACTTTCTCTGTTACCATTCCTAAATAAAGATTAAATACACATGGTCTATATTAATACTATGATGTACTAGTATTGGAGTTTCTCGAGGGTATAGTAAGTATGAAATTCAGTTGTATCTAATACATCTGCTATAAAAAACTATTTATTACAAATTTTTTCACTTTATCAGAGTCAATTTATAAATAAAGTCATACCTCTTTTAATTGATTGTATTTTATAATTAATTTAAAAGAGGATTAATATGCATAGCCTAAAGATATAATCTAAATAGTTCACCAAATTCAAAATTATCTTTTACAATGATCTATTTTTCGGCACTAAATCAAATGACTGAATTTTATCACCGGGTTGCCATAGCTGAAATTCAGCAATAAAAATACCACATTCATTACCGGCTTGGACTTCTTGTACGTCTTCTCTAACACGTTTTAAAGATTCTATTGTTCCTTGATAAACTATTGTATCTTCTCTCAAGACTTTAATCAAAGAATTCTTCAATAATTTGTTATTAGTAACTCGACATCCTGCTATTTTTCTATTAGCTAGAGAAAATACAGTACCAACTTCCGCTTCACCAACTGGCACTTCTGAATATTCAGGATCAAGCAGAGTTTCCATTTTTTCCCTAATACCTTCAATTAATCCATAAATTATTTGATAGTTTTCAATAATTACATTTAGTTTAGCTGCTGCCTGTCTTGTTCCTGGGGCAAAATTAGTGTTAAAACCTATTAAGCTTGAATTAGTAGTTGAAGCTAATTCCACATCCGTAGCTGTAATCTCACCTGGCAAAATGGACAAAACATTTAGCTGTACTTTACTTTGAGGAAATTGGGATAATGAATCTAGAATTGCTTCTGTTGATCCTTGATTATCTGTTTTAATAATTAGACTAACTTGTTTATTTTCGTCCTTGGAATTAATAGTACTTAAAGTATCTAAAGTGATTCGACTATTTAGAGCCTTTTGCTTTTGTACAATTATTGAGTTAGTAGACTCATTTTCAATAGCTTTAAGCTTAGCTTCTTTATCATTACTAACTGCTAAGGCTACTTCGCCGGTAGCTGGAACACTTGACAAACCCCAAATCTCTACTACAGAAGATGGCTCTGCTAAATTAATTTTTTGCTTAGCATTGTTAATTATTGCCCGAATTTTTGCATGAGTCATTCCAATTACCATATTATCACCAGTATGCAATGTGCCATTTTGTATCAACAAAGTTGCAACAGGCCCGTGAAATTTGTCTAAATGAGCTTCTATTATTATTCCTTGAGCAAGCTGTGTTGGATCTGCTTGTAAATTTTCTAATTCTGCTAGTAATAGAATTGTTTCTAGTAATTTATCAATGTTCTCCCCTGTAACGGAACTAATAGGAATTACTGGGACTGATCCTCCTAATTTTTCAGAAATAACATTATGTGCTACTAGATCATTTTGAATTTCATCTACATTATCTAAACTTTTATCCATTTTGGAAATTGCAACAACAAAGGAAACATTAGCTTTCTGAAGATGTTGAATAGCTTCTATTGTTTGAGGCTTAATCCCGTCATCTGCAGCTATAATAATAATTGCAACATCAGTTAAATTAGCCCCCCGAGACCTCATACTTGTAAATGCTTCGTGTCCAGGAGTATCTAAAAAGACAATTTTTTGATGTTTAAATTCAACTTCATAAGCAGCAATATTTTGAGTAATGCCGCCAACTTCTTTATTAGCATTATTTGATTTATGAATATAATCTAATAACGTAGTTTTGCCATGATCAACATGCCCTAGAATTGTCACAACTGGTGGTCGATCTATACAATGATGATTATCTACAATAAATGGGATATCTGAATTCCTGATCTGCCTGTTTTTATTATTTTGGTCATGTGATTCTACTGCTATACCAAAATTCTTAGCTACTGATGAAATAATCGTAGTATCAATAGTTTGATTAATTGTAACTGATATCCCTTTTAAAAATAGATACTTGATAATATCAGTTTCTGGTATACAAATTAACTTGGATAGTTCTTGAATAGTTAAAGGATTGATAAGTTTAATAGATTCTGGTGGAGAATTTGGCAGAATAATAGATTTATCTATACTTAGGTCTATTTGTTCTTTTTTTTGTCGTGTAATTTTGTTATTACCAATAACTTTTTTAATTAACTGTGATTTGGGTTTAGGCGGACGCATTAAAGATATTGCTAAATCTCCTACAGTTTGAGCTGAATTAGAAGTAGAATCTCTAAAGTTATCATTGTCATCATCATCAATATGAATTTTAGTTTTTATTTTTTTTCTTTGCCTATTTTTATTTTTTTTAGTATCCAATAAATCATAAGACTTATTAAAGTTTTTATTTTTTTTATCTATTTTGGGAGGAGAACTTAACTCTAAGTGCTGTTCTGTGTTAGGTATATCTACTTCAGACTTATCCATATCTAAATTTAGCAAATTATTAGTAACAGTAGATTCAAGTCTGATTTTATAAATAAATTGTGGATTTTTGAGATCTAATACTTTTTCGGCGGAGTTATTACCCGAACTATATGAAGAAGCTTTCTTTTCAAAATTTTGATTATTTAAGAACATAAGCGTTTTTTTATTGCCTAATAGTAATTTTTTACTTTTCGTATAGAACTTAACATAAATAAAAATACCATGACTATGGTATCAATATCTAGACAAGTCGATATTTGTTTTATTAAATCTAATATAACACTAAAGTCATTGTTGTTATATTAGTTAAAAAAATTTTATGTTGGCATGCACTATATTCTAATTTTTCAGTATACAATCTATTTATCTAAATCTTATTGTTTTCATCGATTGTGAAAATACTTACTTAAGGTGGAGTTCAGAGTAAATTCTTCTGAAGATCTAAAAAGCTTTACAATTAAGTAACAATCGTTAATTAACTCCACACCAATTATGCCAAGATCTCAGAAAAATGATAACTTTATTGATAAGACTTTTACAGTATTAGCTGATATTGTATTAAAAATACTTCCAACTAGTAAAGAAGAAAAAGAAGCTTTTTCTTACTATCGAGATGGGATGTCAGCACAATCCGAAGGCGAATATGCAGAAGCTCTTGAAAACTATTATGAAGCTTTAAAATTAGAAGAAGATCCATATGATAGAAGTTATATACTCTACAACATAGGATTAATCTATGCAAGTAATGGTGAATATGTTAAAGCCCTTGAATATTATCACCAAGGATTGGAATTAAACTTTAAATTGCCTCAAGCTTTGAACAATATAGCTGTAATATATCACTATCAAGGAGTTCAAGCTGTCGAAGAGAAAAATGTAGAATTGTCTAAATTGATGTTTGACAAAGCTGCACAATATTGGCAGCAAGCAATTAAACTAGCCCCAGATAATTATATTGAAGCTCAAAACTGGCTCAAAACGACAGGTCGCATGAAAAATATACAAGGATACTAATAGATTCAAGATATAATAATATTAATGAATAAAAATTGAAATAATTTTATCTTAAAAAATATTGTAATATGTATTGCAGTAAATAGTTTTTTAAGCTAAATCAAGACATCGAAATTAAATCTATTGACTATATTTATGAATGTAAAGAAACAAAATGGTTAGTACAACACAAAGTACCGGATCTGTTACTCAAATTATTGGACCAGTTTTAGATATCGCATTTCCTAATGGTCAGCTTCCGAAAGTGTTTAACGCTTTAAAAGTACAAAGCGATGATGGAACTATCACTTGCGAAGTTCAACAACTTTTAGGAGATAATAAAGTAAGAGCTGTATCTATGAGTTCTACTGAAGGACTAAAAAGGGGAGTTGAAGTTGTTGATACTGGTGCTCCTATATCTGTGCCAGTAGGAACAGATACATTAGGACGAATTTTCAATGTTTTAGGTGAACCAGTAGATAACCTAGGTCCAGTTAATTCAGAAAGCACTTTGCCTATTCATAGACCTGCACCTGCTTTTACAAAGCTAGAAACAAAACCATCTATTTTCGAAACTGGTATTAAAGTTGTAGATTTATTAGCTCCTTACAGAAGAGGGGGCAAAATTGGATTATTTGGTGGAGCTGGCGTAGGTAAAACAGTATTAATTATGGAATTAATTAACAATATTGCAAAAGCTCACGGTGGTGTATCTGTATTTGGTGGCGTAGGTGAGAGAACAAGGGAAGGAAATGACCTTTACATGGAAATGAAAGAGTCTAAAGTAATTAATGAGGATAATTTAAAAGAATCTAAAGTAGCTTTAGTTTATGGTCAAATGAATGAACCACCAGGAGCTCGTATGCGTGTTGGTTTAACTGCACTAACTATGGCTGAATACTTTAGAGATATTAATAAACAAGATGTTTTACTATTCATTGATAATATTTTTCGCTTTGTACAAGCAGGATCTGAAGTATCTGCTTTATTAGGACGTATGCCATCTGCTGTTGGTTACCAACCAACTCTAGCAACAGAAATGGGGGCATTACAAGAAAGAATTACTTCAACAACTGAAGGATCTATTACATCAATTCAAGCTGTTTACGTACCCGCTGATGATTTGACTGATCCTGCTCCTGCAACTACATTTGCTCATTTAGACGCAACAACAGTTTTGTCTAGAAACTTAGCTGCAAAAGGTATTTATCCAGCTGTTGATCCACTAGACTCAACATCAACAATGTTGCAGCCTGGAATTGTAGGAACTGAGCATTATTCTACTGCTCAAGAAGTAAAATCTACCCTTCAACGTTATAAAGAATTACAAGATATTATTGCCATTCTTGGCCTTGATGAGCTTTCTGAAGAAGATAGACAAACAGTATCAAGAGCTAGAAAAATTGAAAGATTCTTATCGCAACCCTTCTTTGTGGCAGAAGTATTTACAGGTTCTCCAGGAAAATACGTTTCTTTAGAAGATGCAATAAAAGGATTTCAAATGATTTTAAAAGGCAAATTAGATGATTTACCCGAACAAGCCTTTTACTTAGTTGGAGATATTGACGAAGCTATACAAAAAGCTGACAGTATGAAAGATTAATATAACTAATAATGACTTTAAATATCAAAATTATTGCACCAGATCGTACTGTTTGGGATGCAGAAGCCCAAGAGATTATTTTACCAAGTAGCACAGGTCAACTAGGTATTTTGACAGGACATGCACCTTTATTAACAGCTTTAGATATTGGAGTAATGAGAGTTAGAGTAGATAAAGAATGGATGCCAATTGTCTTACTTGGCGGCTTTGCGGAAATTGAAAATAATCAACTAACTATATTAGTAAATGGCGCAGAAGAGGCTAGCCAGATTGACTTAGTTGAAGCTGAAAAAAATTTAGATACTGCAACTCAATTACTTAATGATGCTTCTTCTAGTAAAGAAAAAATCGAAGCAACCCAAAATATAAGAAAAGCTAGAGCTCGAGTACAAGCTGCAACAGCAGCAATTGCATAAATAATTATTTATGCGATGTTAAAATAAAACCCTAGTAATAACTGTTACTAGGGTTTTATTATTTAATTTTTACGATATAGTTGGATTAACTTAAGCCGGAACATATATAGTCAAAATACAAGCCCATTTCTTTACCAGCGTCTGGCCCTACTAAGCTAATTGTTACTTCTTTCATAGCTAAAATTGCTTGAATTGTGGCACCAATAGGAACGCCCAGAGAATTATATGTTTCTTTTAATCCATTGAGTACACGCTCTTCTAAAATAGAAGGATCACCTGCTAGCATTCCATAAGTAGCGTAACGTAAGTAATAATCTAAATCACGAATACAGGCGGCATAACGTCTAGTTGTATACATATTTCCGCCAGGTCGAGTGATATCAGAATAAAGCAAGGATTTTGCTACAGATTCTTTAATAATTGTTGCAGCATTAGCGGCAATAGTAGCAGCAGCTCTTACTCTTAGTTCACCTGTTTGAAAATAGCCCCTTAATTTTTCAACTGAACTATCATCTAAATATTTACCTTGAACGTCAGCTGCATTAATGACAGAAGTAATTGCGTCTTGCATAACTTTTAAAAATTCCTTAATTTTAAATATTTGAGACTATGGAGATATGAAAAAATAATCTATGTATTCAAGTCAGTATTATTGCATTGCACCTAAAGTGTAGTCAAAGTAAAAACCAGCTTCTGCAGAATCTTCACCTGCGAGAAGTGAACAAGCTACGCTTTTCATACATTTTACACCTTCAGCAACTCCAGAAATTGGTGTACCTAAAGAGTTATACATTTCTTTAACACCAACTAAACCAATTTCTTCGATTGGTGTGACATCTCCTGCAACTATTCCATAAGTCACTAAACGAAGATAGTAATCAAGATCTCTGAGACAAGTAGCTGTCATTTCTTCTCCATACGCATTACCACCTGGGGAAACAACATCAGGTCTTTTTTGAAATAATTGTTGACCACCTTGCTTAACAATGCGTTCACGATTATCCGTTAAAATTTGAGCAATTCTTAGACGACGTTGTCCAGAAAGAACAAAACTTTTAATTCTGTCTAGTTCACCTGGACTTAAATATCTCGCTTCTGCATCTGCATTTACAATTGACTTTGTAACTATACTCATGGATAAAACTCCTGCTTAAAAAAAAGCTTAATACTAATTATTTATGATATAACTCAGATAATATTGAACCTTTCGAAAAAATTTGTAGCTACAGTATATAAATGATGTATACTTTGGCCTCAACATAAAGGTAAGTACTAAAGCGATAAAGCTGAACTCGTAATCTAATGTTATTGATTACCTAGTACTTTTTTGAAACTAGGTACAACAATTGACACATTTTGCTTAGTTAGTCTATTATATAAAGTTTCTGTATTAGGAAAGTTCGCAGCAGGTAAAGTTGGGAATCTTCTATATGGAACAGTATTTGTTCCATATACAGAATTATATTCAGAGCTATTAACTAGAGTTTCAACAAAGGCTGATAAACCTTTTGATGCTAAAATTTGATTAAAGAATCGTATTTCAGCCTGGTTATTTGGGGCTCTTCCAAGTATATGCTTTGTACCTAGCTCTATAACTTTTGTATTTGGGTATGGCTGGTAAAATTCTTTACCATATAGTTCAGACAATGCTAATTTTTGTATTAATTCTTTAACATTAATCTGTTTATTTAAGAAAGATAATTCTATATCTAAAAACTCTCCACCAATACTGAATGAATTAAGATCTCTTTCAAAGATTTGACGATAGGCAGCTCTTAAAGCTTGTTCTAAGACTTCGTGCGAACTATTTTGATTTACGTCAAATATAACAGATTGATCTCTTAGAGGAGTAACTCCTTGTGCAATACGCGACTGAATATCATTACTACTACGTATTTCTTTAACTGTACCAAGTTCAACAAACCTAGAAGATTTGCTACTAATAACTTTTTTAAATCTTTGATCAATTATGCCAGGTCTTAAACTTCTTAATGCAATACCAGCTGGCGTAGTGTATCTTTCGTATGGTACAATGTTCTCTCCAAATGTTTCAATATATTCAGAACTATCAATTATCGCATCTACAACTTGATAATATCCCTTCTTATAAGCAAGATCAAAATATTTATTAATCTCTTGGCGACCATACGTAGGTCTCCCCAATAAACGGTTATGAATATATTCAATCGCTTTGCAAATATATAAAGGTTCCCAGTAAAGCGATCTAAATATGCTAGATTTTGCCAACTGCCTAATGAATTCGCGAACAGAAATTTGACTATCTTTCAATTGACCTTCAATTGGTTTGAGAATTAATTTTTCTTCTTGATATACTTCTCTACCGAAAACTCTTAAATAAGCAACTTTTGTAATAACATCAACTGAATTTTCAAACTTTGCGAGTGAGTTTGTTGGTACAACTGTATTGGATAATTTGAAAATTTTTGGACCTAAGGAGCCGGCAGATTTGGGTCTTACTTGTGGATTACTAATTTGGTTATAGATTCCAGGACCCTGCCTCACTAGAATTCTTCTAGTATCTTTACCAAAGATAGCTTGTCTTTTCCTTGGATCTTTATTCTCTTTAGGAAAGATAGCTCCAAACTGAATGGATAAAGGATCGTTACCAGTTCCATAAGGGTGTTGATCTGGTAGTGATTGCTTATAATCACTGAATAAAGTTATAAATTGCGGTACTTTACGGAAAGGAGCACTATAATTTAATAGATCTATTTGAGGACCCCAATTACGACATTCTTGTGGCTCTTCACCTAAATTTCTAAAATAAGGAACTGTTTCTTCACCAAAATAATCTGTATATTCAGCTGAATTTAAAATTGCATTCACAAGCCCACTTAAACCGGTAGAGGACAGGATGGCAAAATATTTTTGAAATTCCTCTAGAGAACTAGGTCCTCTACCAAGAAAATGCCTAAATGCTAATTCTAATGCTCTACTATTTACAAAAGGCTCATAGAACTGTTTTCTGTAAGTATTAGATGTACCTAATGAGCGAATAAATTCTTTAATTGAAATTTGACCGTTCTTTACTTGAGATTCTAAATTTGATAGTGAAAGATTATATGCTTTAGCAATATCTCTCTCAAAAATTTGCCTATAACAAGCTTTAACAACTAGATTTTTTTCATCAGCCGATAAACTAGATTTCATTACAAACCGAGGAGTTGAAACACCTGCCTGAGAATACGTTTGAGGGAGACGCAAACCCTGCAAATCATTAGATTCTCTTTTTCTTAATTTATCAGTCAAAGATGGAGCTTCAAATTCGGAAATAACAACATTAAAGTATTCTCGGACTAAGTCTTGACCTTTAATGTCCTCTTCAAATATTGCTAAAGCAGTGCGTCTCATCTCTCTTAATGCAACAATTGCTGCTGCACTTGAACAAGCATTGTCAATCAGTTCTCTCAAGCCTCTAATATTAACTGAGAGAATATTAGGGTCACCTGAGACAATGGCATAGGTTAGATATCTTAAGAACCAATCTAAATCTCTCAAAGATTTTCTCATTCTTGTAGTACCATAACGCAAGACATTAATTGGCTTAAAGCCCGGAGGTGTTGCGCCTCCTGCATTAAATAATGAACGAAAACCTTGTCCAAAATCACCCTGAATATTCCCAGATAGCTCATTAATTTTATCTCTAGAACTTTGGTCTCCAGCAATAATAACTGCTGCTTGTGGTCTCTCTAAATAAGATATTGCGGAACCTCCTACAAATATCTTATCTGCTGCTCGCGCGACAAGAATATTTGCATTTTTAGTTAAAATATCTGCAACCTCTAATCTTTTTTGACCAGAATTTAAGAAAGAGACTAATTGGTTTAATTCACCAAGCTGTAAAAATCGGTCTTGCTGCTCTGCTTGAGTAATTGTCAAAATTGAGGCAGTCCGATAGAGCTGGGGGCGTGCTAATGGGCTTCCACCACTTGCTTTTATACTCATTGTTTTATTCATCTCCTTAACTTATTTTACTGACAGACTAATACAGATAATATTTTCTTCTTCTATGCCTGGAAAACTACTATGTAAAGACATTTTTTCTAAAATGTTAGGTACTAATATTTATAGTATAGATAGTCTCTCAACTACCTTCTATAAATACAAATTTTGTAATAATTCTATTAACATTTATGAAATAATTAAAAAGCAGTGATGCTTTTGTATTGACCTAAGACTAATCAAGTATTGATATTAAATAGAGTATACTGAATAAATTGCACAGATCATAAAGTCAAAGATTTATTCTGCGCAAGCTAGTTAATGAAGTAAATTATTAGATATCCAATAACTATAAAATTATTATTCTGATTCATGCTTTTACACTAGTTCTCTATCGTCTTTAAAATAAATAATCTTAATAAGCACTTGGTATGAGTTTAGAACAACAAAATAATCTTTTAGCTAACATAAATGCGAATCCAGAAGACTTACCTGAAAATGATGTACCAATGTCCATTACAGAGCATTTAGAAGAGTTAAGACAAAGAACTTTATTTGTCTTTATTTTTTTCTTGTTAGCTGCAACACTTAGCTTTACACAAACCAAAATAATTGTTGAAATATTTCAAGCTCCAGCTGTCGGTATTAAATTTTTACAATTAGCACCGGGAGAATATTTTTTTTCATCTATTAAAATTACAATTTACTGCGGCATCGTTGCAACAACTCCTTTTGGGGTATATCAAGTAATATTATATATATTACCAGGTCTTACTATGAAAGAGAGGAAGATTATTTTACCTATTTTAATTGGTTCAATAGTTCTGTTTATAGTAGGAGGAATCTTTGCTTATTTTATTTTAGCTCCAGCTGCCTTAAACTTTTTAATTAGCTACGGTGCAGATATAGTAGAACCTTTATGGTCTTTTGAACAATATTTTGACTTTATTTTGCTTCTTTTATTTAGTACTGGTTTAGCATTTGAAATTCCCATTATACAGCTACTACTAGGTATATCTGGGATCGTTTCTGCGAATCAAATGTTGCGAGCATGGAGATATATTATTATTATATCAACAATTGTAGGAGCCATCTTAACACCTTCTACCGATCCAGTGACACAAATTATCATGTCTTCGGCTGTTTTAGCTCTCTATTTCAGCGGAGTTCTCATACTATTTCTCTTGAAAAAATAGCTTCAAAAAGATTAAATTAAATCAGGAAACTCAGTTAGCAATTATTGTAATTTATATCGACGTAAAAAGTAATTTATTACAAGTTTTATTTATATACATACTTATTCATTATATAGTTATAACAGTAAGTCTAATTAATAGTTTTTTACACTTAATTAAAGTAATAACTCTTAATTCTTTTGGCAGAAAGATCTGTCTTAATATTTTATCCCAAAAAAAACAGAAAAATGAAGCTAAATAGTCTAATTAACTTAATTCAAAAGTCTATATGTTCTTGTACGCTTTTATTAACTATTTTAAATATTATTTGCATAGCACCTAATTCTAGCAATGCATTTCCTATCTATGCTCAGCAAGCTTATGAGAATCCTAGAGAAGCAACTGGTAGAATAGTTTGTGCAAATTGTCATTTAGCTCAAAAACCTGTGGAAATTGAAGCTCCTCAGGCAGTTCTTCCAAATACTGTATTCGAAACTGTTATCAAAATACCTTATGAAAATACTGCTAAACAAATTTTAGGCAATGGAAGTAAAGGCGGGCTAAATGTCGGAGCAGTTGTTATATTACCAGAAGGATTTAAACTCGCTCCTGCCAATAGGTTATCTCCTGAATTGAAAGAAAAAACAAAAAACTTATACATTCAGCCATACAGTACTAAGCAAAATAATATTTTAGTAATTGGCCCTATTCCTGGTGACAAGAATAAAGAGATAGTATTTCCAATATTATCTCCAGATCCCGCTAAAGATAAGCAAGCTCATTTTTTCAAATATCCAATATATGTTGGAGGCAACAGAGGAAGAGGTCAAATTTACCCAACAGGAGATAAAAGTAATAACAATCTCATCTCTGCATCAGCTAGCGGTAAGATCAATAAAATTGAGGCTCTTGAAAAAGGCGGCTTTGTAGTTCATATAGCTAGTACTAAAGATTCCGAAGTGAATCAAAATATTCCAGCAGGTGTAGAATTGAAGATTAAAGAAGGTGACAATGTACAGTTAGATCAAGCTATTAGTAAGGATCCCAATGTAGGTGGTTTTGGTCAAAATGAAACAGAAATTGTTTTACAGAGTCCAAATAGAATTAAGGGCATGATTGCTTTCTTTTTCGTAAGTGTATTAGCACAAATTTTCTTTGTTTTAAAGAAAAAACAATTTGAAAAAGTTCAAGCTGCAGAAATGAACTTTTAGTTTAAACAAATACTGGCACTTACTATAAGTAAATTATTTAAAACTTTACTAATGGCTTGTACCAGTTTTTGTATTATGTAGTGACTATGTTTGAAGAATTGATCAGATTTTTAACAGCATCTATAATTTGATGAGGTTGAATAACTGTCGCTTGCTCTAAACTACCATTATATGGTGTGGGTATATCTTGCGAAGATAATCTCACTACCGGAGCATCTAATTCATCAAAAAGATGTTCATTAATTTGTGCAATTAGCTCTGCTCCTATTCCAGCTGTCTTCATACATTCTTCTACAATCAAAACTCGATGAGTCTTTTTTACAGATATAGAAATTGACTCTATATCTAATGGTTTTAAAGAAATAAGGTCTAAGACTTCTGGATTATAACCGTCGTTTAACAATACTGGTAATGCCTGAATAACATGATGTCTCATTCTAGAATATGTCAGTATAGTAATATCTTCACCTTTACGAACTATTTCAGCTTTATCCAAAGGTATTAAATATTCTTCTTGAGGAATTTCTTCTTGCAGATTATACAGAAGAACATGCTCAAAAAATACAACTGGATTATTATCTCGAATCGCGGACTTTAATAATCCTTTGGCATTATAAGGCGTCGAGCACGCGACAATCTTTAATCCAGGAATAGCTTGAAAATAAGCTTCCAATCTTTGAGAATGCTCTGCACCTAATTGTCTACCAACGCCTCCAGGTCCTCTAATGACTAAAGGTAATGTAAAATTACCTCCAGAAGTGTAGCGCAGCATTCCTGCATTATTGGAAATCTGATTAAATGCTAATAATAAGAAACTCATATTCATGCCTTCAACAATTGGTCTGAGCCCTGTTATAGCTCCACCAATTGCCATACCAGTGAAACTATTTTCTGCAATTGGTGTATCAAGCACTCTTAAATCTCCGTACTTGCTATGTAAATCTTTTGTTACTTTATAAGAACCACCGTAATGACCAACATCTTCACCTATTACACAAACAGTCAGATCTCTCTCCATCTCTTCATCTGTTGCCGCTCTTAAAGCGTCAAACATAAAAACTTTACTCATTTTAATATTTAGTTTTATAATTTCACAAATACCTAAATTTAATTATCTGCAAAAAGATAACGTTTAAGTTCTAAGATATTAGGTTCTGGACTAGACATTGCAAATTCAACTGATTTTTGCAGGTCTATCTTTACTGCGCTCTGGATATCATTCAGCTCGTTTAAATCAGCTATTTTATTATCCAAAATATATTTTTTAAGTTTTTTAATAGGATCTCGTGCAACCCAAGCTTCTTTTTCTTGTCTTGACCGTAATTCATCAGGATCGGCAAGAGAATGGCCCCTAAATCGATATGTTAGTGCTTCTATTAATGTTGGACCTTGACCTTGTCTTGCTCGTTTTACTGCTTTTTCCGCGACTTGACGAACAGCTAATACATCCATACCATCAACTTCAACGCCAGGCAAACCAAATGCTTCTGCTTTTTTATGTATCTCTGGTATTGATGATGAACGATGATGTGCCATCCCTATGGCCCACTGATTATTTTCAACAACAAATATGATAGGTAACTTCCACAGAACTGCCATATTTAAACATTCAAAAAATTGACCATTATTAGTTGTACCATCACCAAAAAAGCAAGCTGTCACTCTTAATTCTGCTGGTTCCTTTAATACTTGTTGTCTATAGATACTTTGAAATGCAGCGCCTGTTGCTATTGGTATTCCTTCAGCAATGAATGCGAATCCACCTAAGAAATTGTGAGGGGCGGAAAAAATATGCATTGACCCACCTCGTCCCTTACTACAGCCAGTTTCTTTTCCAAAGAGTTCAGCCATTACATTTTGAGAAGGCACTCCTTTACTTAAGGCATGAACATGGTCTCGATAAGTGCTACAGACATAATCTGTTGAATCCAATAATTTGATCACACCTGTTGACACTGCTTCTTGACCATTATAAAGGTGAACGAACCCGAACATTTTACCTTTATAATACATCTGAGCGCACATATCTTCGAAATTTCTGCCTAATAACATATCCTCATATAAGACTAGTAGCTTCTTTTTATTAAGATTTATTTGATTATAGTTAGTCAGCGGCAATTCAACTTTCTTAGGATAACTCATGATTTATAAAGCAACCTCTAATCTAATTGTATTATATATAAGAATTTTCAAGTCGAAGTCTTGAATAAGAAATAAACAAATTATTGCATACTTTTTACTAAGAACTTTTGTAATTCTTTGAAACTAGTTTAGTATATCAAATTAATTTTGCTTATACTACAGATGTTTAAAAGTCGAATAAAAAAGTACTGATCCAGTATCAGCATAATAGTTAAAATAAATATAAATATAAGTAAATCGAATTCTCTCAAAAAAGTGACTATTATTAATAGTAAATCACTTAATATTTCTATATATTATTAAATAAATGGCTACATCATCTTTATTTCATCCTATCGAAAAAGAATTATGCACTCTTGAGCGTAATCTTCAGGCAGTAGCAGGGACACGTCATCCTATTTTACACGCAGCCGCAAAACATTTATTTGAAGCGGGAGGCAAACGTTTGAGACCTGCCCTTGTACTGCTAGTAGCTAAGTCAACATCTGAGGAGCAAGAAGTTAACCCTGGTCAAGGAAGACTAGCGGAAATTACAGAGATTATACATACTGCAAGCTTAGTACATGACGATGTCATCGATGAGTGCGAAACACGAAGGGGAGAAAGAACTGTTCATAACTTATTTAATACTAAAATTGCTGTACTAGCTGGAGATTTTCTTTTTGCACAATCTTCTTGGTATTTAGCTAACGTTGATAACTTAGAAGTAGTGCAAATAGTTTCAAAGGTGATTACAGACTTTGCCGAGGGGGAAATAAGACAAGGGTTGGTTCATTTTGACCCAGGTATTTCAATAAATAATTATACTGAAAAATCATTTTATAAAACAGCTTCTTTAATGGCTGCAGGCTGTAAAGGAGCAGCTATGCTGAGTGGCTCAAGTTTTCAAATGCACAATGAGCTGTATTTATATGGTAAACATATGGGGTTAGCATTTCAAATTGTGGATGATATATTAGATATAACAGGATCTACTGAAAGTCTAGGTAAGCCATCTGGGTCAGATCTTATGAACGGGAACTTAACTTCTCCTATACTGTTTGCTTTAACACAAGAAGATGAATTAAACCAATTGATACAAAGAGAATTTTGTGATGAAAAAGATCTTGCCTTAGCCTTGTTTTTAATTAAAAAGAGCGGCGGAATTACTAAAGCGAAAGATTTAGCAAAAGAACACGTGCAGGCAGCACTTCACTGCCTACAGCTTTTACCAAAATCTGCACCTGCATCTAGCTTAAAAGAGTTAACACATTTCATAATCACAAGATTGTCGTAAAATACTTGCTAGAACTGAAAATGTTTTAACTACTTTTTGACTGTCTCTAAAACAGCTTGAAAGGTCTTAATGTCATTGCTAGCTAACTGTGCTAGCATTTTACGATTTAATGCAATATTATCTTTTTTCAATGCAGTAATAAAAGTACTATAGTTCATACCTTGACTATGTGCTGCCGCATTAATCCTAGTTATCCAGAGGCGACGGAAATCTCTTTTTTTTCTTTTGCGACCAACATAAGAGTATCTTAGAGCTTTGAGAACCTGCTGCTTCGCCGTCCTAAATAAAGAATTATGTGCTCCTTTGAAGCCCTTGGCGAGCTTAAATATTTTAGTTCTTCTTTTTCTTGCTACATTACCTCTTTTAACTCTGCTCATAAAATATTACTTAAAATTGAATTACCTACGGTTATTATATCTAAACACTTTTTAATTATAAATAAGGTAGATTAATAGAGATATTCTTTTTATCTCTGTCATCAACCTGACAGGTAGAGGAAAGATGTCTTCTCTGCTTCGAAGACTTCTTCTGAAGTAAATGACTTTTTGACGCTTTATGCCGAAGAAATTTTCCTAATGAAGAAACTTTGAATCTTTTTGCAATTGCTTTTGATGTTTTTAGCTTAGGCATATTATAAACTTGTAATTATTAGCAAAAGTATGAAAAGTCTAAAAATATTAGACTTTTCAATACTTCAGATAATCTTAACACAAATTAAATTACTTACTACAGGAATTTGATGAAACAATTTATATGTAGTAGAAAAAATTTAATCAGCAGTAGCTAGTACTGATTTTGATTTAAATTTTTGTACAGTATTTACAATTATCATTGTAATTATTTTTACCATACTGGAATTTAACTCTTCAAACATTTTCATATTTAAAGTAAATGAGATATTAGCTTCTGAGACAATATTTTGAACCTGATCAGAAGACAAAGGGATTGTGTCTAAAGCAGATCGATAACTATTTTTAAAAATTTTATCATCTTCTATTTCGTCAAAATCATAAAATTTTGTACCTCTCTCATCAGAGAGATTCATTGCTCCTCTAGCTATTTTTTTTAATATTTGACCGCCGGACAGGTCTCCAAGATAACGCGTATAGGCATGTGCAACTAGTAATTCTGGTTGCTTATCACCAATATTGTGAATTCTATCAACATATACTTTAGTTGCAGAAGATGGCTCAATAATATTTAACCAATCGGATCCATAATAATAATTTAAATCTTCAGCCAAACTAATTTTTCTATTTAATTCTGTGAAATATATTGGCTGGATAGCTGGATGATCTTTATTTACCAGCATCTCTTCCTCTATAGCACAATACACAAAATATAAGTTAGCAACTAATTGACGATATGACTTTTTATCTACAACTCCACCTAAAAAAGACTTCACAAAACTAACATTTTCTGCCATGCTATGTGACTTTGTTGTTCCTTCTCTTAGTTCATTAGCTAAGCTACTAACCATAATATTAATTTTCCATGTTATAAAGATAACTAAGCTATATTGATAGTATGTTATCTCAGTATTTAATTTTCACAAATTATGCAGCCGCAAAATAATTTTTAGATTTTATAGGATCTGGATTCATTGTTTTATCACCAGGTTTCCAGTTTGCTGGGCACACTTCATCTGGATGGGCTTGGACATACTGAATTGCTTGCAAAACTCTTAAAGTTTCTTCTACACTTCTTCCAAACTCAAGATTATTAATAGTAGAATATTGAATTATACCTTTAGGATCTATAATAAATAATCCTCTTAGGGCTACACCAGCATTATTTAAGACGTTATAGGCAATACTGATTTCTTTTTTGAGATCTGATAATAAAGGATACTCAAGATCTCCTAATCCACCAGATTCTCGATCTGTTTGTAACCAAGCTAAGTGAGAATATTCACTATCCACAGAAACACCTAAAACTTCTGTGTCAAGTTCAGAAAAAGCAGAATACTTATCACTAAAGGCAGTTATTTCTGTGGGGCAAACAAACGTAAAATCTAAAGGGTAAAAAAATAAAATAACATACTTATTTTTAAAGTCGGATAATTTTATTGTTTTAAATTCTTGGTCATAAACAGCCGTAGCTGAAAAGTCAGGCGCGATCTGGCCTACTTGAAGACAATTTTGTCCTGAAATCATTAATTTTGTCCAGAAGAATTAATATAATTTTGTTATTTAATAGATTATTATATAACAAAATTTAGTATATATGAAAATGATACCAGTCTTTTTTAAATTATCAAATCCATAGATTATATAATAATACTATTTTTATAGCGGGGAATGGATTTGAACCATTGACCTTCGGGTTATGAGCCCGACGAGCTACCAGACTGCTCTACCCCGCGAATATATAGAATAATAGTAGTCTATTCATAGATATAAAAGCAAATATAAGTTCTATTTTAAAAATAAAAGAATAAAATAGCAGGTGCAGTGGTCATTAGACTTAAACAAGATAAAGTATTTTTAATTTTATTTAATAAAGGAAAAACTTCATATAAGCCTATGAATCGATCTTTCACTAATATTTCTGACGGTTTTACCCAAATTTGGCCATCATACCACCCTGATTCTTCATAGAACACAGTAGCGCTCATTAATCTCTTAACAACATAAGACCATCCTAGATACAGTCTGATCAAAATAAAGCATGTTATCAAACTAGAAGTTATGAATTCTGAAAAGAAAAATTTCAAAGGCAGTTTAGCAATTGGAAAAATTGAAAGCAAAATAGGACTTACTAAGAAACAACTTACAATAAGAGTAATAGTAATTTTCTTATTATAAGAATAACTACTCAAAGTTGGCCAGCAGAAGAACCAAGAATTTTTTAAAGAATTATATTCATTGACTGGTTGTTGCTCAAGAGGCACAGGGCATTGATTATTATATAAATTCATTGAAGTTAAAATTTATTTTTCCAAAAATTTATTTATCAAGTTTAAACAAAAGTAAAGTTAATTAATTGCAATAACGGTAGTCAATAATAAGAATAAAACTAGAAAAAGCCAAGTTACTTGATTTAAAGTATTTTCAGTGCTACGAGTATTACTAAAGAACTGATTTTGAGAGCCTATAGTACCTAAGCCTTCAGATTTAGGATTGTGTATAAGTATACTAAAGATCAATATTATTGTTGATGCATACCAGAGAAATTTTAAAACTTGTTCCATTTTTAAGAAATTAATAAAATAATACAAAGACAATCAGTTTCAAAATTTTGATTGTCTTATTAGAGTAAATAATATTTACTCACCTTGTACTTTTAAGAGCAAAAATCCTACTGCTAGTCCTACTAAGACTAAAACAGAACTTAAAATAGCACTTTCTATAATCTCTTTGCCCATTTTTAGTTTTCCTTATTATTTTTGAAATTTTATATACAATATTACAGCAGTATTTAGAATCCGTTTCTACCCCAGACTACCATAGCGATAGAGAAAGTAAACATTGCCATCAAAGCCGCCCAACCCAAACTCAAAATATCCATCATCTATAATATCCAAAAAAAAATAAGATCTCTTTTACTTAAAATATAATATTCTTAATATTAAGAATATCATTATATAATAAGCTAATTATAACAGAGTAATACTTAATTCGTATTTTTAATGCATTTAGAAAAGATTAGATTTAGAATAAATAATAAATATATATTTAGTCTTTTAATCTATATCGAATAACATTACTTTCTATTAAAATAATTAAATAGAAATATACATGACATTTCATAATCTTTAGACATTTTTTAATACGAATCATTGTATGAATTAGTATACAGATAAATAATATGTGTAGCATTGATCTGCTTAGCATTCTAAAAAAGGAATTTACTGCTTCAATTATGCAAACAACAATACAGAAAGAACAAGTATCTAACAAGGAAACTTTATTAACGCCTAGATTTTATACTACAGATTTTGAAGAAATGGCTAGTATGAATATTTCTGAAAATGAGCAAGATTTTTTTGCTATTTTAGAAGAATTTAGAGCAGACTATAACAGTCAACACTTCATTAGAGACGAAGAATTTAATCAGTCATGGTCGAATTTAGAGAATAAAACTAAATCTTTATTTATTGAATTCCTGGAAAGATCTTGTACAGCAGAATTTTCGGGATTTTTACTATATAAAGAATTATCTCGCAAATTAAAAGATAGCAATCCCATTATTGCTGAATGCTTTTTATTGATGTCAAGAGATGAAGCTCGTCACGCTGGATTTTTAAATAAGGCTATTGGGGATTTCAATTTATCATTAGACTTAGGGTTTTTAACAAAGAGTCGAAAATATACTTTCTTTTCGCCAAAATTTATTTTTTACGCTACATATCTGTCAGAAAAAATAGGTTACTGGCGGTATATTACTATATACCGCCATATGGAACAGTATCCAGAACACCGTATTTATCCTATTTTTAAGTTTTTTGAGAACTGGTGTCAAGACGAAAATCGTCATGGGGATTTTTTTGCAGCATTATTAAAATCTCAGCCACACTTTCTAAATGACTGGAAAGCAAAAATGTGGTGCAGATTTTTCTTACTTAGTGTATTTGCAACAATGTACTTAAATGACTTTCAGAGGGTCGATTTTTATAATGCTATTGGTCTAGACTCTAGACAATATGATATGCAAGTAATCCGAAAAACTAACGAAAGCGCTGCCAGGGTTTTCCCTGTTGCGCTAGATGTCGACAATCCACAATTTTTCAAGTATTTAGATAGTTGTGCTTGTAATAACAGAGCTTTGATTGATATTGATAAGCAAAATTTTCTACCGTTTGTAACAACTTTTATGAAAGTACCTTTATACATGTCCCTTATGTTGAACTTAATCAAAATATACCTGATTAAACCAATAGATTCACAAGCTGTATGGAATACAGTAAGATAATTAATAAAAATAGACAAGATACATAGAATTATATAAAATAATTGCTTATGTCTTGTTAAAATGGAAAACACCCATATTATATTAATCATGGGTGTTTATATAGTTTATACAGTTATAGTTAGTTAGGAACTTATTTTTTCTTTTGCCTCATACATAACTTCTAAAGTGATTAAGTTTCTAGAACAATCTCGAGCAAATTTTTCAGTATTTCGTTTTACTTTGCCTCTCACAAAACCTGGTATTTTACTTAGTTCTTTTTGGGCTTCATCTGACCAATTAAGACTTTCACCAGCTGAAATACCGATACTTAGAGCTTCTGTTGTATCATGTCCGCCAAATATTTCTAATAGGTGGTCTTCCATACCTAAAGTAAATGAGTTATAAACTAAATCAGCTATTTGATTTGTACCTTCATATCCAAGAAATGGGCGATAGCTTAATGGGAAATTTTGAATATGAACAGGAGAAGAAATAACTCCGCAAGGAATATTTAGTCGTTTACCAATATGCCGCTCCATTTGAGTTCCAAAAATTGCAGCTGGCTCTGTCTTAGCAATTAAATCTCCAATGAGACCATGATCATCTGAGATAATCACTTCATCACAAAACCCTTTGACTTGTTCCCTAAACCATTCTTCATCATATTTGCAATAAGTCCCGCACCAAGCAACGTGTATGCCCATTTCTTGATGCAAGATTCTAGTCATTGCAGCTGCATGAGTTGAATCTCCAAAAACAATTGCTTTTTTGCCTGTCAAATTTTGGCAATCAATAGATCTAGAAAACCACGCTGATTGCGAAATAAATCTAGTTTGTTCATCTATATATTTCTCATAATTAACGTTTGCTCCCAGAGCATTAACAAGCTTCTCAATAGATCTAATAGAGGTAGCAGTTTGAACAATACCCATTGGAGTAATATCAATATATGGCATATTAAATTCTTTCTTAAGATACAAAGCTGTCATTAGACCTGTTTCTCGATAAGGGACAAAGTTAAACCAAGCAGATGGTAGTTTTTTTAGATCATGGACAGAGGCATTTTCAGGTATTACCTGATTTATCTGTATATCTAAATCTTGGAATAATCTTTTTAGTTCTGAGATATCATGCTGATTATGAAATCCTAAACTAACGGCACCAATAATATTAACTGACGGCTTTATAGTTTTTTTAGTTAAGATATTATTGCATTTCGCTTTTTCCATATAAAAAGTAACAATTTGCTCAAGAGTTCTATCACTAGCTTGAAGCTCATTAACTCTATAATGATTAACATCTGCTAATAGAACGTCTGCTTCTGTTTCTATTGAAGCTCGACTAACAAAATTTTGCAGATCTTCTTGTAGAATACTCGAAGTACAAGTTGGAGTTAATATAACTAAATCGGGTTTTTCTTCTCTATCTTTTCTTGTTATATTTTCTACTACTTTTTCTTGAGAACCCCTAGCTAATACATGCCTATCTACTACACTAGCCGTAACAGGAGTAAAATCTCTATCTCTTTCAAGCATTGAACGCATTACATTAAAGTAATCATCTCCAAGAGGTGCATGCATAATTGCATGCACGTTTTTAAACGAACTAGCAACTCTTAAAGTTCCAATATGAGCTGGGCCTGCATACATCCAATAAGCTAATTTCATATTAAATTTCCGTCTGATTTATGTAAATATAGTAATACTTTTAGATTTAGCTAACAAATAAAAACCACTCATATATTCTTACTCTGTAATGATTTTTAATATTTTCAGATACAGATCTTCATCATTAATATTTAAGCTAGAAATCAAAACTAACATACCAATCTTAAAAGTAAAGATTTCTTGCAGTTATAGTTTTTCTTTCAGTAAACATGTAAAAATTGTACTATATATAAATGTACTATATATAAACTTTTTTTACTTAATATTGGTAATGCCAGATACAATTAACTTAAATATGCCTTCCCCAACATTTGGCGGAAGCACTGGCGGTTGGTTAAGGGCCGCAGAAGTGGAAGAAAAGTATGCAATAACTTGGACGGGCAAAAATGAAAGTAAATTCGAAATGCCAACCGGCGGCACTGCAACAATGAGAGACGGAGAAAATTTGCTATATTTAGCCAAAAAAGAGCAGTGTTTGGCCTTAGGTACTCAATTAAAAGGAAAATTCAAAATTTCTGATTATAAGATTTACAGAGTTTTTCCAAATGGGGAAGTACAATATTTACATCCTAAAGATGGGGTATTTCCTGAAAAAGTTAACGCAGGTAGAGATAGCATCAATAGTGTTGACCATTCTATTGGAAAAAACGTTAATCCTGTAAATGTTAAGTTTACTAATAAAGCAACATACGACTAACTAATATGAAACCTAGACATACAATAACTTTTATATAGTCTAGGTTTTTGATAATATATATTATCAGCATGGAAGGGTGGCCGAGTGGTTGAAGGCGTCTGATTTGAAATCAGTTGAACCGATTACGGTTCCGTGGGTTCGAATCCCACCCTTTCCGTTACATATCTGTTATATAAGAGACGGCTTAATTATTCATTAAAAAATTATACACTAATAGTGTTTAGCTTTGATTTAATGAAATCTACAACCTCTGAAAGATTCGAAATTTTTTCTGCATCTTCATCAGGTATCTCAATTGCAAACTTTTCTTCAATTGCCATTACTAATTCTACTGTATCTAAAGAGTCAGCTCCAAGGTCACTTGAAAAATTAGCTTCTCTAGTAACAATTGTCTTTTCAATTCCAAGTTGTTCTGCTACAATGTCTTGAACTTTTTCAAAAATTTCATTATCTTGCATAATATATTGTTTCCTAAAGTTTGTGTAAAAAATTTTACTCCCCCTTGCTGCTAACCTTATATAAGTTAGTAGACTGGGCTCAAAATTCAAATATTTATATGATATACTATTATTCTGGATAAATGCGAAGTTTACGATAGGGCTCTTCTCCAAAGCTACGAGCTCTCAACTGATAATTGTCAACTAAATTATGCTGCATTTTTCGGATGTAAGCTGATCGTGGCATTAATTGAACTATTGAATTTTCATTTAAGATAATAGTTTCTATTGCTAGTTTAGCTTCTTGAAGAGCTTGAATCTCATAAAACTTTTTACTTTTACAAAGTTCTACCCAATTAAGATCAGAAGAAATATTGATATTTAATATCTTTCTTAGTGCACGTGTAATTTGTGGTACCGTACTATTTTGAATCGTATAAATAATAAGTTGCCTTGATTTTGCAATTTGTCTTAGTTTTGCATTTTGTTTGACTTGACTACGTAAGGCTAAAATAGCATCTGACTTTTCAAGCTCTTTTGTTAGAATAATTGGCAGATCTAAAGAAGAGATGACAGATGCAATATGCTGCCAACTTAAAGAATAAGCATATAAATATTGAATCGATGCTTCTACTGGAAAAGACTGATTATTAATATTTATAGGAGTATTAATACTAGTTGATAATAAAGATGTATCACGATTTTCTAATTTATTCAAATCAGAAGTTTTATCTTTTACTTCTTTTTGATGCCAAACATGAGTTTTCTGCTTCAAGCTACTCATTTTTTGAGGTCTTAAAAAATTTGTAGATAGCACTTCTATGGAATGCGAGGGGTAACACTTAATCAAAATGCGGCCATTATCTTGAATTTGTCGCTTTTGGACAAAAGGCTGATGACCTTGTAAAATTTGATCTATGGTTTGTTCAACTTTATCATGGACTATCCAAACTTTTCTATCATGTATTTCAATTGCAATTTGAAATGCAGGTGCAGCTTTTCTTTCTAATATACTTTTCTGAGTGCCTCTTCTTTTAGCTTCATCATCACCTAAGGTAACATACTGAATGCCGCCAATAAGATCTGCTAATGTAGGATTTTTAATAAGGCTTTCTAAATGATTTCCATGGGCAGTACCTACTAGTTGAACTCCTCTTTCTGCGATAGTTCGAGCTGCTAACGCCTCTAACTCTGTACCAATCTCATCAATAATAATAACTTCAGGCATATGATTTTCTACCGCTTCTATCATTACTTGATGCTGTAAATCGGGTCGAGCTACTTGCATTCTTCGAGCTCGACCTATAGCTGGATGCGGAATATCACCGTCACCTGCTATTTCATTAGACGTATCTATAATCACAACTCTTTTTTCCATTTCATCTGCCAAAACTCTTGCTATTTCTCTAACTGCTGTTGTTTTACCTACACCGGGTTTTCCTAATAATAAAATTGAATCACCTTGTTCTAATAAATCTCTGATAATACTAATGGTGCCAAACACCGCTCGGCCAACACGGCACGTCAAGCCTATAATGCTACCTTCCCTATTACGCATTGAACTAATGCGGTGTAAAGTTTTTTCAATGCCTGCTCTGTTATCACCACTAAAATTCCCGACCTTCTTCACACAATAATCTAAATCCTGCCAACTGATAGACCTTTGAGATAAATATTCTGGGTTTCCTGGAAATCTGGCTTCTGGGCGACGACCTAAATCCATAACAACTTCTATTAAATTTTTCCTATTAGAATGCTGCTTCAAAGGTTCTCGAACAAAGTTAGGTAAAATTTCTAATAATTTTTCTAAGTCGTCAGCAATAAGCATGATCCAATATATAATAATTAGTTAATCAATTAAATGATCTAATATTCTAGAAAGAATACTAGATAATAATATTATGTTTTATATTTATTTTACACAAAAAGATATCTTATTATTAAGATTGTACTGAATATTAAATAATAAATAGATTGGTCAAAATACATAGTCATGTTAATATGCTTATTGGACAAAAAGTTCAAATTAAGTATAGTAAAAACAAAATAGCTAATGATATGGCTGTTAAAGTTGGTGATATAGGAGTTATTAGAGGGACAAAATTTATAAATAATCAATGCGTCACAATTATTGTAGAATTCGAGAATCATACAAGGCTGTGGATGTTCCGTGAAGAGCTAATCTGTCTGAATAAATAAATTATTAAAAATAAAGACAAAATTTTTATCCATTGTTAAAGCAATTTATTTCATAGGAGTATTTTTAGTTGTGCAAATTACTATTAAAGATTTACAAGATTTACTTTCTTCCGTACAAAGAAAAAAAATACAGACACTAAAACTAAAACAAAATAAGTTTGAGATTATATTAAACAAGCCATCCAAAAAAGTTCCTCAAGAAGTTTTGCCATCAAACAGTTCTTCTATCTTTAAGTCAATTCAGTCTAATACCATCAACATCTCGCCTAAAAAAACTAGAAGTATAAATAACAAAGCTGTCATAAATTATGCAACTATAGTTTCACCAATGGTGGGTACTTTTTATCAATCACCAGCTCCTGGTGAAAGGATTTTTGTGCGAGTAGGTGATGAAGTAAAGTGCAACCAAACGGTCTGCATTATTGAGGCTATGAAATTAATGAATGAAATTGAAGCTGAAATTGAGGGAACAATTATTGAAATCTTAGTTAAAGATGGTGATATAGTAGATTGTGGTCAAGCTTTGATGAAAGTTGAAACTTAATGAAAATTCTTCCATTTTACATATTATTAACAGAAATTATTTAGATAGAGAATTTAGCTTATAATGTAATTATAAAAACTTATTTCCTAAAGGCACAAAAATCTAAACAGTAAAATTATTAGATTTATCTGTCAATCATAGAAATAAGCGTTTTGATTCCTTGTCTCAAGAGAGGAGAATCTCAATGGCAATTAGCTCAAAAGAGCAAGAGACAAAGAAGGTAAAAATCTCGGTTGATAAAAATCCCGTAGATACTTCTTTTGAAAAATGGGCCAAACCTGGTCATTTTTCTCGTACACTAGCAAAAGGACCAAAAACTACTACTTGGATTTGGAATCTTCATGCTGATGCTCACGACTTCGATAGTCAAACCAGTTCTTTAGAAGAAGTTTCACGCAAAATATTTAGTGCTCACTTTGGCCAACTTGCGGTAATCTTTTTATGGTTAAGTGGAATGTACTTCCACGGAGCCCGCTTCTCTAACTATATTGCTTGGCTAAGTAATCCAACTGGCATCAAACCAAGTGCACAAGTTGTTTGGCCTATAGTGGGTCAAGAAATTTTGAACGGAGATGTAGGTGGAGGGTTTCAAGGTGTACAAGTTACATCAGGATGGTTTCAATTATGGAGAGCTTCTGGAATTACCACTGAATTCCAACTTTACTGTACTGCTATAGGTGGTTTAGTAATGGCTGCTTTAATGCTGTTTGCCGGATGGTTTCATTATCACAAGGCTGCTCCAAAACTAGAATGGTTTCAAAATGTTGAATCCATGATGAATCATCATTTAGCTGGCCTTTTAGGCTTAGGCTGTCTAGGATGGGCAGGACATCAAGTCCACCTATCATTACCTATTAACAAACTACTGGATTCAGGCGTTTCTCCTCAAGAAATACCATTGCCTCATGAGTTTTTAATCAACAGAGAACTTATGGCACAACTATATCCGAGTTTTAGTAAAGGACTGGTACCTTTCTTCACTTTAAATTGGGCTGAATACTCTGATTTTCTAACTTTCAAAGGAGGCCTCAACCCTGTTACTGGAGGTTTATGGTTAAGTGATACTGCTCATCATCATTTAGCACTTGCAGTGCTATTTCTTGCTGCTGGTCATATGTATAGGACTAATTGGGGGATTGGACATAGCATGAAAGAAATTTTAGAAGCTCATAAAGGTCCTTTTACTGGAAACGGTCACGAAGGATTATATGAAATTTTAACAACTTCCTGGCATGCTCAACTTGCTATTAACTTAGCAATGATGGGGTCCTTAAGCATAATTGTAGCACATCACATGTATGCGATGCCTCCTTACCCTTATATTGCAACCGATTATCCTACTCAGTTATCACTATTTACTCATCATATGTGGATTGGGGGATTCTGTGTAGTTGGCGCTGGAGCACACGCATCCATTTTTATGGTTAGAGATTATAATCCAGCTGAAAACTACAACAATTTATTAGATCGAGTTATTAGACATCGGGATGCAATTGTTTCTCATTTAAATTGGGTGTGCATATTCCTTGGGTTCCACTCTTTTGGTCTTTATATTCATAATGATACTATGAGAGCACTAGGAAGATCTCAAGATATGTTCTCAGATACAGCAATCCAATTACAGCCAATCTTTGCTCAGTGGGTTCAAGGTATACACACTTTAGCACCTGGTAATACAGCTCCAAATGCTCTAGCTACAGCTAGCTATGCATTTGGGGGAGAAGTTGTTTCTGTGGGAAATAAAGTAGCGATGATGCCTATCTCTTTGGGAACTGCTGATTTTATGGTTCATCATATACATGCATTTACTATTCATGTAACTGTTCTTATTTTAGTTAAGGGATTCCTTTTCTCAAGAAATTCTCGCTTAATTCCTGATAAAGCAAACCTTGGATTTAGATTTCCATGCGATGGACCTGGTAGAGGTGGTACTTGCCAAGTATCCGGATGGGATCATGTTTTCTTAGGTTTATTCTGGATGTACAATTCTCTTTCTGTGGCAATCTTTCACTTTAGTTGGAAAATGCAGTCAGATGTTTGGGGTAGTGTATCTCCATCTGGCAATGTATCTCATATTACCGGTGGAAATTTTGCACAAAGTGCAATCACGATCAACGGCTGGCTAAGAGATTTTCTGTGGGCTCAAGCTTCTCAAGTTATTCAATCATACGGATCTGCGTTATCTGCATATGGACTAATATTCTTAGCGGCACATTTTGTATGGGCATTTAGTCTAATGTTCTTATTCAGCGGTAGAGGTTATTGGCAAGAGTTAATTGAATCTATAGTCTGGGCACATAATAAAATAAAGGTTGCTCCGGCAATTCAGCCAAGAGCTTTAAGTATTACTCAGGGTCGGGCTGTTGGTGTTGCACACTATCTATTAGGTGGCATTGGTACAACGTGGGCATTCTTTTTAGCAAGAATTATTTCAGTAGGCTAATATTGAAAATAGGATAAAAAAACAATTATGGCAACAAAATTTCCTAAGTTTAGCCAAGCTTTATCACAAGATCCAACAACTCGAAGGATTTGGTATGGTATCGCTACGGCGCATGACTTTGAAAGTCATGATGGCATGACAGAAGAAAATTTATATCAGAAGATTTTCGCTTCTCATTTTGGACATTTAGCAATTATCTTTTTATGGACCTCTGGAAATCTATTCCATGTAGCATGGCAAGGCAATTTTGAACAATGGGTGTTAAATCCTTTAAAAGTGAAGCCAATTGCTCACGCAATTTGGGATCCACATTTTGGACAACCAGCTCTTAAAGCATTCAGTAAGGGTGGATCAGCTTATCCAGTCAATATTGCATACTCAGGTGTATATCATTGGTGGTATACAATCGGCATGAGAACTAATCAAGACCTGTATACAGGAGCTTTATTCTTATTAGTCTTATCTGCTGTATTATTATTTGGTGGGTGGCTACATCTGCAACCAAAATTTAAACCAGGGCTATCTTGGTTTAAAAATAATGAATCAAGATTAAATCATCATTTATCTGGATTGTTTGGTGTTAGTTCTTTAGCTTGGACAGGACACTTAGTACATGTTGCTATACCTGAATCTAGAGGTCAACATGTAGGATGGGATAATTTCACAACTGTTTTACCTCACCCAGCTGGATTACAACCATTTTTTAGCGGTAATTGGAGCGTATATGCTCAAAATCCAGATACAGCTCAACAGCTATTTGGTACCAATGAAGGTGCAGGAACAGCTATTTTAACATTTCTAGGAGGATTTCATCCTCAAAGTCAATCTCTATGGCTAACTGATATGGCTCATCATCACTTAGCTATTGCAGTAGTCTTTATTGTTGCTGGGCATATGTATAGAACAAATTGGGGTATTGGGCATAATCTAAAAGATATTCTAGATGCTCACAGACCTCCTAGTGGTAGATTAGGCGCAGGGCACAAAGGACTATTTGATACCATCACTAATTCATTACACATGCAGTTAGGATTAGCACTAGCTGCTCTTGGCGTGATTACTTCTTTAGTAGCTCAACATATGTATGCTATGCCACCATATGCTTTCATGGCTAAAGATTTTACAACTCAAGCTTCTTTATACACTCATCACCAGTATATCGCGGGATTTTTAATGGTAGGTGCATTTGCACACGGCGCTATATTTTTTGTTAGAGATTACGATCCAGAACAAAATCAAGGGAATGTTCTTGCTCGCATGCTGGAGCACAAAGAAGCTATTATTTCACATCTTAGCTGGGTTACTTTATTCTTAGGATTCCACACATTAGGTCTTTATGTTCATAATGACACAATGATTGCTTTCGGGACTCCTGAAAAGCAAATTTTAATTGAACCTGTATTTGCTCAATGGATTCAGGCTTCTTCAGGTAAAGCACTTTATGGATTCGATGTGCTACTATCGTCTTCCAGCAATATTGCTACACAAGCGGGGAGTAATATTTGGCTACCAGGTTGGCTAGAAGCTATTAACAGTGGTAAAAATTCTCTTTTCTTAACAATTGGTCCTGGTGATTTCTTAGTTCACCACGCAATTGCTTTAGGATTACATACTACTGCATTAATTTTAGTCAAGGGAGCTTTAGATGCTAGGGGATCCAAGTTGATGCCAGATAAAAAAGATTTTGGTTATAGCTTTCCTTGTGATGGACCTGGGCGCGGTGGAACCTGTGATATATCTGCGTGGGATGCATTCTACCTGGCAGTATTTTGGATGCTTAATACAATTGGCTGGGTAACTTTCTATTGGCATTGGAAGCATATAACTATTTGGCAAGGAAATGCAACTCAATTTAATGAATCATCAACCTATTTGATGGGATGGTTTAGAGACTATTTATGGCTAAACTCTTCTCCATTGATTAATGGTTATAATCCCTATGGTATGAATAATTTATCTGTTTGGTCTTGGATGTTCCTGTTTGGACATTTAGTCTGGGCCACAGGATTTATGTTCTTGATATCCTGGCGTGGTTATTGGCAAGAATTAATAGAGACATTAGCATGGGCACATGAAAGAACACCTTTAGCTAACTTAATCCGATGGAAAGATAAACCAGTTGCACTATCAATTGTGCAAGCAAGACTAGTTGGTTTAGCACATTTTTCTGTAGGATATGTACTTACTTATGCGGCCTTTGTACTGGCTTCAACTGCGGGAAAATTTGGTTAAGTTAAGGTAATTTTTAATTAATCAAAAAAGTCAGTCATAAAGTATTTTATGACTGACTTTTTTGATTAAATTTCAAAGATTATTAAAGCTTAACTTCTATATCTACTCCAGATGGGAGATTTAACTTCATTAATGCATCTATTGTTTGAGAAGAAGGTTGATGAATATCAATAATTCTTCTGTGAGACCTTATTTCAAAGTGTTCACGAGAATCTTTATCTACATGGGGAGAGCGTAGTACACAGTATATTCTTCGCTTTGTTGGCAGAGGAATTGGCCCTACTGCTATAGCATTCGTTCTTGCTGCTGTATCTACAATTTTTTTGCATGAAGTGTTAAGTAATCTAGAATTATAAGCTTTTAGCTTAATTCTGATTTTAGGTTGCTGAATGACTGTCATATTAAGAAAATCTTGCTATTTAAGAATTTTGGAAACAACACCTGCACCTACTGTTCTACCACCTTCTCTAATTGCGAATCGCATACCTTGCTCAATTGCAATTGCATTAATTAGTTCAGCAGTCATTTTAATTCTGTCACCAGGCATAACCATTTCAGCATCTGTTCCATCATCAGCAGTAAACTGGTTGATAGTTCCAGTTACATCAGTAGTTCTAACATAAAATTGAGGTCTATATCCAGGGAAAAATGGCGTATGTCTTCCACCTTCTTCTTTAGTTAAAATATATACTTCTGCCTCAAATTGTGTGTGAGGCGTAATTGTACCAGGCTTAGCTAGAACCATACCTCTCTCAATGTCTTTCTTTTGAACTCCTCTTAAAAGGATTCCTATATTATCTCCCGCCAACCCTTCTTCCAAAGTTTTTTGGAACATTTCTAACCCTGTAATAGTTGTTGTACGAGTTTCTCGTAGTCCTACAATTTCAATAGTATCTCCTACTTTGATGATACCTCTCTCTATTCTTCCAGTAGCAACAGTTCCTCTACCTGTAATTGAGAAAACATCTTCTACAGCCATTAGAAAAGTTTTATCAACATCTCTTTCTGGTGTTGGAATATAAGTATCAACTGCTTCCATTAAAGAGAAAATTTTATCAACCCACTTATCCTCACCTTTTTGTATACCAGTGTTTTTTGTAACTGCTTCTAAAGCTAATAACGCAGAACCTGCTACAAATGGAATATCGTCACCGGGGAAATCATATTGACTTAATAGCTCTCTTCCTTCAAGTTCTACAAGTTCTAATAATTCTTCATCATCTACTTGATCTTCTTTGTTTAGGAAAACTACTAGTGTTGGAACACCAACTTGTTTTGCCAAAAGAATATGCTCTCGAGTTTGTGGCATAGGACCATCTGCTGCAGATACTACTAGAATCGCACCATCCATTTGAGCAGCACCCGTAATCATATTTTTCACATAATCTGCGTGACCTGGACAGTCAACATGTGCATAATGACGGTTATTTGTTTCATACTCAACATGAGCAGTATTGATAGTAATACCCCGAGCTTTTTCTTCTGGGGCAGCATCAATTTCATCAAATTTCTTGGCAGCAGTAGAGCCTAGCGTTGAAAGAGTTGCAGAAATTGCTGCTGTTAAAGTCGTTTTACCATGGTCAACATGACCAATTGTTCCAATGTTAACATGTGGTTTTTTACGTTCAAATTTAGAGCGAGCCATGTTTTTTAGTTTCCTTGTAGAAAAAATTGCTTTATAGTTACTTTTAACGATAAATCTTAGTAATTTAAAGATTTATTACTTAATATAAACTAAATTTTAATTAGTTAATACCGATAATGAGCAAAGGCTTTATTAGCTTCTGCCATTCTGTGAGTTTCTTCTCTTTTTCTAATAGAATTACCAGTTTCATTGGCAGCATCCATTATTTCGTTAGCCAATTTCATAGACATATTTTTTCCAGATCTTTCTCTTGAAAATCGAGTAATCCATCTTAAGGCTAAATTAGTTCCTCTATATGCGCGAACTTCTATTGGAACTTGATATGTAGAACCACCAACTCGCCTAGCTTTCACTTCTACGAGAGGAGTAATATTACGAATAGCTTTTTCTAAAATATTTAGAGGGTCCGTTTCGGTTCTTTCTTTAACAATATCTAAAGCTTGATATATAATTCTTTGAGCTAAAGTTTTTTTTCCACTTCTTAGGATACGAACAGTAAGCATACTAATTAATCTACTTTTGTATAAAGGATCTGGTGATGCGAATCGCTTTTTAGCTGTATTACGACGAGACATAAAATTTAAGATTTGTTATTGTAATAATATTTCTACTAAAAGATATTTAAGATTTAGGTTTCTTGGTACCATATTTTGAACGACTTTTTCGACGATCTTTTACTCCTGCAGCATCTAAAGTACCACGTACAACATGATATCTAACACCAGGTAAATCTTTGATTCTACCTCCTCTAATTAGTACTACAGAATGTTCTTGAATATTATGACCTACACCAGGAATATAAGCTGTCACTTCAAATCCAGATGTTAATCTCACACGGGCTACTTTACGCAAAGCAGAATTGGGCTTCTTTGGAGTTGTAGTATAAACTCTTGTACAGACACCTCTTCTTTGAGGACAACTTTTTAAAGCAGGAGATTTTGTCTTTTTATTAATTTTTCGTCTTTCAGATCTAACTAGTTGTTGAATTGTTGGCATAGTTAATTATATTGTGTATCTGCTAATAAAACATTTTAAAATTAGTTCTCATACACAAACTAATCTTTATTCATTTTATATTTACGCATAAATCTTTCTACTCTACCCTCAGTATCAATAATTCTTTGAGAACCAGTAAAAAATGGATGGTTACCTGACCAAATATCAACATGTAATTCAGGTTTTGTAGAACCAATTGTCATAATTAATTTACCGTCACAGTAGACTTTTGAATCAGGGTACCAGCTAGGATGTATATTATCTTTTGCCATGGTTTTTGTAATCTTATAATAAAATAATTAAATAATTTTAACGTTTGGAGAATTGAGGGGCTTTTCGAGCTTTCTTTAAGCCATATTTTTTTCTTTCTTTTACTCTTGGATCTCTTGTTAAATAGCCTTCTGATTTAAGGGCACTTCTATTTTCTGGATTAATTGAGCATAAAGCTCTAGCAACCCCTAAGCGGATTGCATCAGCTTGACCTGTCAGACCTCCTCCTCTAGCATTTACATGTATATCATATTGATTTAATAATCCTAAAACTTGTAGAGGTGCATACGAAACTCTTAAATAATTAGGGCTAAATTGAAGATAAGATTCGCCAGGAATACCATTAATTACTAGATTTCCTGAACCTGGGACTAGTCTGACTTGAGCAACAGAACATTTACGGCGACCTGTTCCAGAATAGATTGCACGAGTTTTAATTAATTCTGTCGACATAATTTTCCTTGATAACTAAATAAATATACATTTTTACACCATATACTCTTTCGGTTTCTGTGCAGCATGAGGATGAAGTGATCCTGAATAAACTTTTAGTTTTGTAAATAATTTTCGGCCTAATGGGCCTTTAGGTAACATTCCCTTTACTGATTTTTCAATAATTCGATTAGGTAATCTTGTTTGCAGCTGTTCAAATGTTTCAACCTTTAATCCTCCTGGTTGGCCAGAATGTCTTCTATATAGTTTTTGAGTTGTTTTACTTCCGCTAACACATACTTCAGCTGAATTAATAACAATTACATAATCTCCTGTATCTAAGTAAGGAGTATATGACGGTTTATTTTTACCTCTTAAAATATTAGATATATGAGTAGACATACGACCAAGTTTCTGATCTTTAGCGTCTATAATATACCAACTTGGGCTGGTAATTAATGATGGTACTTGTGTTTTATTCATGAAAAGATTAGTACTTTTATTTAACAATAAGAAAATATGTAGATGTTACACATATAAATTCCGTGTAATCAATTATTTTTGAATATTATATTCAAATTATGTTTGCACAAAAAGGTTTTATAGTAGTTTTTAAAAAAACTTCTTATTAAGAATAAATTATAACGTTTTTGATAGTATAAAATAAATTAATCTGTTTTTTCTTTTGGCAAACTTATACCTAATGTTTTTTGTAGAGCATATATAACTTCTTCTGCTGATTTTTGGCCAAAATTTTTGATTTCTAAAAGTTCTTCTTGAGAATAATCTAGTAAATCTGCAATAGAATGAATTTGAGCTCTTTTTAAGCAATTATATGCTCTAACAGATAATTGCAATTCTTCTATTGAAACTTGACTAATCTTTTTATCTTCTTTATTACGATAAGTATCTACTGATTTAAAATCTAAATTTCTCAATGAGCAAAAAAGGTTAGTTAAAACTGTTGCGCCTTGACTAATAGCTTCCTGCGGGGAAATACTACCATTAGTCCAAATTTGCAAAATCAATCTATCTTTAATACTGTTAGTGCCTACGCGTACTTCTTCTACTTTATAATTGACTTTGTTTACAGGCATAAAGATTGAGTCTACTTGAAGAAAATCTAAAGATAGTTCATCAACTGCTTTTTCGGCTAAACGATATCCACAACTTTTTTCAATTTTAAATTCCATTTCGAATATTGTATTATTGCAAATAGTTGCAATATATTGTCTTGGATCTACTACTTCAATATCAGAAGACAATTCGAACAAACCAGCTGTAACTATAGCTGGTCCTTGTATTTTAATTCTACCAATTTGAGACTCTTTATTATTGCTTTTAAATACTACTTCTTTCAAGTTCAGTAATATTTCTAAGACATCTTCTCGAACTCCTGAAATTGTAGAAAATTCATGATTAACTCCAGCTATGCGAACAGCAACTATGGCAGTACCCTCTAAATCTGACAGTATCGATCTTCTTAGAGCATTACCAAGAGTAATTCCTTGGCCTTGGTTTAAGGAATCTATTATAAAGCTACCATACTGTCCGCGAGCCCCATCTGTTCTTGACTCTACACATTCAATTTGAAATTGAGCCACCTAAGAAAGCTCCTTTAAAAATAATCATTGATTGGTAATTTTATCTATAATAAAAAAGAATCTATACACGGCGTTTCTTAGGAGGACGACATCCATTATGAGGCACAGGGGTAATATCTTTTATTAAAGTAATTTCCAGGCCTGCTGCCTGCAAAGCTCTAATTGCTGTTTCGCGACCTGCTCCAGGTCCATTGACTAAAACTTGTGTTTGCCGCATACCTTGGTCCATTGCTTGTTTGGCAGCTTTTTCAGCTGCGGTTTGGGCTGCAAATGGGGTTCCTTTTTTTGCTCCCTTAAATCCACTAGCACCAGAAGATGACCAAGATAATGTCTCACCTTTCAAATTAGTAATTGTAACAATTGTATTGTTAAACGTAGATTTTATGTGCGTAATACCATTAACTGCATTACGCTTATTTTTTCTTGCTCCAGATTTCCTTATTTGTCTTGCCATTTTATTTAGCCTATATAGTTAATTAAAAAATTACTTTCTTGGGGCTTTTTTCTTACCTGCTACTGTCTTTTTACCACCTCTTCGTGTTCTTGCATTTGTTCTAGTTCTTTGACCTCTTAAAGGTAAACCCACACGATGTCTTCGACCTCGATAAGTACTAATTTCCATTAATCTTTTAATACTCATAGACTCGAAACGTTTTAAATCTCCTTCAATCTGGTAGTTAGATTCAAGTATTTCTCTTATACTAACAATCTGTTGGTCATTCAAATTTTGACATCTTATGTCTGCATCAATGTTAGTTTTTTTCAATATTTCTTTTGATCGAGATAAACCAATTCCATAAATATAAGTCAATGCTATCTCTATTCTTTTGTTTCTAGGGAGATCTACTCCAGCAATTCTAGCCACTTTATGTTGTCTCCAATAAATAATATTTACTTTTTATCAGACTAAGCTTTGTAATTTAACCTTGTCTTTGCTTATGCTTAGGATTATTACAAATTACCATGACTTTTCTGTGGCGACGAATTATTCTACATTTCTCACACATTTTGCGAACAGAAGGACGAACTTTCATATTGATTGGCTTTGTATAGTAGAAAAATTACTTTATTAATTCTATTAAATATTTGCGCATGATACGCAGAGAACATATTTTATCACTTGGTCATACTATCATATTTTTTAGATATAACGTATGTTTGAATTTGTTTAGCCGTATCTATCGCAACACCAACTAAAATCAGTAATGATGTAGCTCCAAGACCTCTTAAGTTCTGTATTTGGGCGACCTTTTCTATTATAAACGGAATTAACGCTACTGTAAATAAAAATGTCGCTCCAAGAAATGTAAGTCTGTTTAATATAACTTGCAGATAATCTATAGTAGCTTGCCCCGGGCGAATATTAGGAATACTGGCACCCATTTTTTTTAGGTTTGTGGCAATATCTTCTGGATTCATTACAATTGAGGTATAAAAATAACTAAAGAATAAAATTAAAGCACTATAAAGGACAAGATATAAGGATCCATTGGGGCAAAATAGATAAAGAATTTGTAATACAAGTGGATTTTGTGTTAATTGAGTCAAATATGCAGGAAGCGCCATAGATGCTGATGCAAAAACAATAGGCATAACTCCACCTTGATTCAGCTTTAAAGGTAAATAGCTGTTAGGATCAAGGATTGAAGATTTGCTTAATTGTCTTGCCGAAATAATTTTAATTCTTCTTGTACCTTCTTGCACAAAAATCGTAATTATTATCATTAGCAAAAAAATCACAATGAATAAGCCAAACTTAATACTTGTATTATTATAGTTAGCGTCGAAAAAAGATTGAGTAAAATTTTTGGGGAGACCTGAAACAATATTTTGAAAAATTAGTAGAGATGCTCCATTACCTATTCCTTTTTCTGTAATTAGTTCTGATAACCACATAATAATCATAGACCCAGCTGTCAAAGCTAAGATAGATTCACATACAAAAGCAAAATTCCAATTAAAAACATATGGCTTTACCCAGATAGAGATTGCGCTGGACTGTAGAGTGGCCCAACCTAAAGCTAAATATCTCGTAATTTGCGTTATCTTTTGGCGTCCTAATTCTCCTTCTTCTTTTTGAAGCTTTTCTAGAGTAGGAATTATTTTTGTAAGTAATTGCATCACAATCGAAGAATTAATATAAGGAACAATGCCCAATGCAAAAATTCCTATTGTAGAGAAACCTCCACCAGAGAAAATGTTCAAAAAGTTCACTAAAGTATTCTTCTCTACACTCGCATAAAAGGCATCATGATCTATACCTGGGACAGGTATAAAAATACCTAAACGTGCTAAAATCAATAAGAAAAGAGTAAATACAATACGGTTTCGTAAATCGCTTTTTTGGCTCATACGTAATTTTCAGGTAAAAAAACAATTTTTTAATTAAATAAAAACCCTATTCCAATACTTATACAAGTTGAAAATAGGGAATTAAGACAACATAGCAATACTTTTATAATATTCTATTTAGAATAAAGATTTTCTATTGGCACTCCTCGGTCTTTTGCAGCTTCGCTAAAAGTTCTTAGTTGAGTCAATCCATTTAAAACAGCTCGTGCATTATTCAGAGTATTATTAGATCCCAATTGTTTAGCAAGAATATTTTGAACACCAGATAATTCTAAAACTGTTCTAACAGAACCGCCAGCAATTACACCAGAACCAGGGGCTGATGGTCTTAGTATAACTTGTGCAGCACCAGAAATTCCATTAATAGGATGTGGTATAGAATTAGATTTAGTTAATGGAACTGTAACTAGATGTTTTTTAGCATCCGTTACACCTTTTTTTACTGCTCCAATTACATCACTTGCTTTACCCACACCTACACCAACTTGGCCTTGTTCATTGCCCACAACTAAAATAACTCTAAAGCTTAATTTCTTACCTCCTTTTACAACTTTCGTGACTCGTTTAACTTGCACAACTCTTTCTTCCCATCCGCTATCTTTTTCTTTAACTTTTCCTTGTTTTTTACGATTTGCCATCTTCAACATTATTCCTAGTTAGTTAATTAGCAACTTTAAAACACCATGCCAGCTTCTTTTGCAGCCTTAGCTAAAGCTTTAACTCGTCCATGATATAATTTACCACCTCTATCAAAAACGACAGTTTCGATTCCTTCTTTTATAGATCGTTCTGCTAAAGTTTTACCCACTGAACGAGAAGCTTCGCAATTAGATCCAAGTGCTATTGATGATTGAGAATTTAAGTTAACAGACGAAGCTGCAACTAAAGTAATCCCTTTTGTATCATCAATAACTTGTGCATATATGTGCTTGTTAGATCTAAATACACATAATCGAGGTCTACTAGCAGTTCCTCGAACTTTTTTTCGAACACGTCTATGCTTGTGAATTCTAGTCTGCTTGCTATTGATTTTCATTGTTATTTACCTTTTCCAGCTTTTCCAGCTTTTCTTCTTACAACTTCGCCTTGATATCGAATTCCTTTTCCTTTATAAGGTTCTGGTGGTCTTATTGAACGAATAGTAGAAGCAACTTGACCAACTACTTCTTTATCTATACCTAAAACAGTAATATTGGTGTTATTTTCAACTTTGATTTCAATATTTTGAGGGGGTTGGATAGTTACAACATGACTATAGCCTACACTTAGTATTAAGTTATTATTATCTATCTGAGAGCGGTAACCTACACCTTGAATTTGGAGTTTTTTGGAAAAACCATTAGAAACTCCTTCAATCATATTATTAATAAGTGTCCGAGATAGTCCATGCAATTGATTAGCTTTTTTAGTATTTCCACTTGTTCGGACAAGAATTGTAGCATTATTAATTTCTAAAGTGATACCCTCTGGCAAAGTTCTTGACAAAGTGCCTTTTGGCCCGTTTACTGTAATGGTTTGACCATCAAATTGAGTACTAAGGTTTGTAGGCAATAAAATTATTTTTTTTCCAATTCGGGACATATTCCACCTATAAATTAGTTACCAAATATAACATAAAATTTCACCACCTAAGCCATCATGACGAGCTTGTCTATCTGTCATAACACCTCGAGAAGTAGAAATAATGACAATACCTAAACCTCCGAGAACTCTAGGTAATTCTTTGTGATTTGCATAAACTCTTAGTCCTGGTTTACTAATTCTTTTGAGAGCAGTGATAACCGGTTGTCGATTTTTCCCATTATATTTTAAAGAAATCATCAAATGAGTCTCTATACCTTCGCCCATTTGCTCAAAATTTTGAACAAATCCTTCTTCCTTGAGTACTAGTGCCATATTGCGTGTCATTTTCGTTGCTGGTACCTGTACAATTTGATGTCTTGCCAAGTTCGCGTTACGAATACGTGTCAGCATATCGGCAATCGTATCGTTGACCACCACATCCCCCTTAAGATAGATTATTTAGAATATTTTCAGGATTCTCTAAAAGGCATACCAAGCTTTTTTAATAAAGCTAACCCTTCTTGATCTGTTTTAGCTGTTGTTACAATTGAGATATCTAAGCCACGAATTTGATCAATATTATCATAGTCTATCTCTGGAAATATTAATTGTTCACGTAAACCTAAATTATAATTACCTTTTCCATCAAAACTTTTAGGGCTAATTCCTCTAAAATCTCGGATTCTTGGTAAAGTTAAATTAATTAATTTTTCCAAAAAAGAGTACATTTTATCTTTTCGCAGGTGCACTACAATTCCAATGGGAACTTCTTCACGAATTTTAAAACCTGCTATAGATTTTTTAGCCTTTGTTACAATTGGTTTTTGCCCAGTAATTAATGTTAGTTCTTGAATACTGCTTTCAAGGGCTTTAGTATTTTGGGACGCTTCACCTAATCCCCGATTAATAGTAATTTTAGTAAAACGAGGGACTTCATGGACATTCTCATACTGAAATTCTTCTTTGAGAGCTTGAGTAACAGTTTTTTTATATTTTTCTTTTAATCCTATTACCATTATATTTTTATAACCTATTTGATAATTTCACCAGTCTTTTTTAATTTGCGGACTTTTTGGCCCTCATCATCAATTATTACTGAGAATCGACTAGAAATATTATTTTTTTGACTGAATAACATAACATTAGAACTATGTATAGGTGCTTCGAATTTTGTAATTTGTCCAGTCTCACCTTCTTGCTGAGGTCTTTTATGCTTTACTTTAAGATTAATTCCTTTGACGATAACTTTACTAGTTTTATGTATAATTGCAATAATCTCGCCTGTCTTGTTTTTATCACTACCAGAAAGTACTTTGACTAAATCGCCTTTTTTGAATTTAACTTTTTTATTCACTATATTTTTTGCAAGCAAACTTTTCATTATATTACCTCCGGCGCAAGAGAAACAATTTTAGAAAAATTTTTATCTCTTAATTCTCTAGCTATAGGTCCAAATACTCTAGTGCCACGAGGATTATTATCTTGATTAATAATAACGGCTGCATTGTCATCGAATCGAATACTCATACCATCAATTCTTCTTAATGCTTTACGCGTTCTAACAACAACAGCTCGTACCACATCAGATCTTTTAACAGGCATATTTGGAGAAGCATCTTTGACAACACCAATAATTACGTCACCTATAGACGCATAAGATGGATTGCTGGTACCCAGCACCCGAATACACATTATTTTTCTAGCACCACTATTATCTGCTACATTAAGATAGCTTTGAGTCTGTATCATACTTTTATTCTATATAAGATTAATTATCAAAAGATTTAGATAATATATTAACCATTGTCCAACACTTTGTACGACTTAAAGGCCTAGTCTCCTGTATTGTAACAATATCGCCTACTGCGCATTCATTATTTTCATCGTGTGCTTTATATTTTTTCGTACGAATCATTGTTTTAGCATATTTTCTGTGAGAAATTCTATTTTCTACAGCTACTACTATAGTTTTATTCATTTTATCGCTTATTACTTTACCTGTTGTTTCTTTTAAAGGCATAGTCTAAATGAGTTATATAATTAATTTAATTTGACTGGTCCCTGGACTTTTCAACCGTTAAAAGTTGAGCTAATCTATGTTTTGAATGCTTGAACAAATGAGGCTTAAAATCTTGTCTTGTTGCTCTTTTTAGTCTTAAATCAAATAACTGTCTTTTGATTGCGATAATTTCTTTTGATAGAGAGGAATCGTCCAGTTGTATAACATCTAATATTTTAGGTAAAGTCATATTTAAAATTCTATTGTATTCCTCACTATAAACTTTGTCTTTATCGGCAATTTATAAGAGGCTAATTTCATAGCTTGTTGTGCAGTTTTTTGTGGTACCCCAGTAATTTCAAATAAAATATGACCAGGCTTAATAACTGCAACCCAGTATTCTGGAGCACCTTTTCCAGACCCCATACGAGTTTCTGCAGGCCGTGCTGTGACAGGTTTATCTGGAAAAACTCTGATCCACAGTTTACCACCTCGTCTGACATATCTTGTTATAGTTCTTCGTGTTGCTTCTATTTGTCTAGAAGTTAACCAAACAGGCTCTATCGCTTGTAATGCATAATCGCCGAATGCAATAGTATTACCTTTACTTGCAGAACCTTTCATTCTGCCTCTATGTTGTTTTCGAAATTTTGTTTTCTTAGGGCTTAGCATGAGAGTTTAACATTTAGGATAATTAAGAAGCGTTTGGATTAAGTTGATCCTGACTAGGAGCTAGTTCTAAAACTTTAGAATCTGGTAAAAGTTCTCCTTTGAAGAGCCAGACTTTAACTCCAAGTACTCCATATGTAGTATGAGCTTGTCGATGGCAATAATCAATATCTGCTCTTAAGGTTTGCAAAGGGACTCTTCCTTCTCGGACCCATTCACTTCTCGCAATTTCTGCCCCATTCAAACGACCAGATACTTGAATTTTTACTCCTTGCGTATTTGCTCTTTGAGCTCTCTGCACAGCCTGTCTTACAGCTCTACGGAAGGCAACTCGTTTTTCCAATTGCTGAGTAATAAATTCTGCAACTAAAGTTGCTTCAGAATCAGGATCGGAAATTTCTACAACATTAACTCGAATTTGTTTATTCAAATCTAAAATTAATGTTAATGAATTTCTTAAAGATTCAATACCTGATCCTGACTTCCCCAGAACAATTCCTGGGCGAGCAGTTGCTATTAATACTTCTACTTGATCTACTTTACGGTTGATTTCAATTTTAGCAATACTAGCATTACTAAGTTTATTATATATAAAAGAGCGAATTTTATGATCCTCTTGTAGAAAAACTGAATAATCTTTTGAACTGGCAAACCATGAAGACCGATGTTTTTGAGTAATACCTATTCGGAAACCCAAAGGATGAATTTTTTGACCCATATTATCCTCTACTATATATTAAAAGTTATAATTGTTGGTTTATATCTAGAGTATTAGATATTACTTTCTGATACACCTAATGTAATATGACAGGTTGGCTTATGTATTGGAAAAGCTCTACCTTGAGCTCTTGGCTGAAATCTTTTTAACGTAGGTCCCTTATCTGCAAAAGCCTTGGTCACAAATAGCTGAGTTTTATTTAGCCCATTATTATGTTCTGCATTAGCTGCCGCTGATTCTAAGATTTGTTTTATATGAAAACAAGCTCTGTACGGCATAAATTCTAAAATAATTAATGCTTCCTGATATTTTCTGCCTCTAATTTGATCTAAGACACGACGAACTTTATGCGGGGAAAGACGAATATATTTCCCTACTGCTTTAGTTTCTTTTAAGTTTTTTGTAATGCTCATAATTATGATTTAACGACGGGCTTTTCTGTCACCTTTCACATGAGTGCGAAAAGTTCTTGTAGGAACAAATTCTCCTAACTTATGTCCGACCATTTGGTCGGACACAAAAACGGGAAAGTGCTGTTTACCATTATAAACAGCTATTGTATGTCCAACCATATCAGGAATAATGGTAGACGATCTTGACCACGTTTTAATTATTTCTTTTTTCCCCGAAGTATTTAGTGCTTCTATTCGAGTTAAAAGGCTCACATCAATAAAAGGGCCTTTATGTATTGATCTTGACATTGTACTTGAGTATTAAATTATAGATAGGATAAAATTTATTTACGGCGACGTAAAACATATGGATTACTATATTTATTCGGATTACGGGTTTTAACACCTAAAGCAGGTTTGCCCCAAGGTGTTACAGGACGAGATCTTCCAATTGGAGATTTACCTTCACCACCGCCATGAGGATGGTCTACTGGATTCATAACTACACCCCTTACAGTAGGTCTTTTTCCTAACCATCGACTTCTACCAGCTTTACCAAGAGTAATATTACTAGCATCAATATTGCCAACTTGTCCAATGGTAGCGTAACACTCTTTTCGAATCATACGAACCTCGCTTGACGGAAGTTTAACAGTTACAAAATCTCCTTCTTTCGCAACTATTTGTGCATATGTACCTGCAGAACGAACAATTTGACCTCCACAGGAAGGTCTCAATTCTATATTATGAACAGCTGTACCTAAGGGGATACTTGATAATGGTAGGGCATTACCAACTTCAATAGGGGCTTTAGGACCAGATAGTACTGTAACTCCTACAGATAAAGAACGAGGATGTAAAATGTATCTTTTTTCACCATCTAGATAATGAAGTAAAGCTATTCTTGCGTTTCTATTTGGATCATATTCTATAGAAGCTACTTTAGCTATTATATTATGCCTATTTCTTTTAAAGTCGATTAATCTATATTTTTGCTTGTGACCACCACCTTTATGGCGACAAGTAATAACACCTCTGTTATTACGCCCTTTACAAAAATGGTGCTTATTGATTAACGACTTTTCTGGCTTATCAGTAGTAATTTCTGAGAAAGTGGAAACAGTCCTGTTTCTTGTCCCAGGAGTATAAGCCCTGTATAAACGAATTGCCATATGAAAATGAAAAAATTAAAAAATCAATATTTATTATGTAATATGCTTAAGTTTCTGGGAATAAATTAATAGAATCTTCTGAGGCTAAAGTAACGATTGCTTTCTTATAATGTGGTCGTTTTCCTACAAATCTACCAATACTTCTTTTTTTCTTTGGAGGATGGCAAGTATTGACACCTGTAACCTGGACATTAAAAATGTATTGGATTGCGGCTTTAATGTTGATTTTAGTTGCATTTGGGTCAACTGCAAAACAATATTGATTTTCTTCTAATAATTTTGTTGTTTTATCCGTAATGATTGGATATTTAACTAAATCTAATAAACCTCTTGAATCAATGTTATCCATTATATGCCTCTTGTATTTTAGATAACGCACCAACAGTAATAATAACTTTATGTGCAGCTAAAAGAGCCATAATATTCAAAGTATCAGCTGAAATAATTTCTACATTGTGTAAATTTCGAATTGAAAGATAAACATTCGGATCTTTTTTATCAACTATCACTAATACTTTTTTATTAAGATTAAGGTTCCAACGAATAATAGCTTCCATAAATAACTTTGTTTTTGGCTGTTGAAAATAACTATTAAAATTTTCTACAACTAATGTATTAAGAGATTTATTATTTAATGCCGTCCTAAGAGCTAACTGTCTTTCTTTCTTATTCATCTTTTTTGCAAAACTACGAGGCTTTGGTCCAAATATTATACCTCCTCCTCTCCATAAAGGTGAACGTATTGAACCAGCTCTTGCTCTACCTGTACCTTTTTGACGCCATGGTTTGCGTCCACCACCACGCACTTCACTTCTTGTTTTAGTATTAGCAGAGCCTTGACGCTTCTCACTGCTTTGTTTAACTAATGCTCTATGTACTAAATACATGCCAGACTCTTGACTGATTTCAAGATTCAAATTTGCATTGCCACTTACTTGACCTTCCCAATTATAGACTTGGTAATTTAATTGTGTTTTAACTGTCATGAAATATATCGTATAAAAGAATATTGCTATTTACTGACTTTAACTAAAGCACCCTGTTTCCCAGGGACAGCTCCTTTTAACATTAAAAGATCATTCTCTATGTTAATGCTTACAATTTGTAAATTTTTTATTGTAACTTTCTTATTACCCATTTGGCCTGCCATATTCTTACCTGGGTATACGCGTCCAGGAGTTGTACCTGCTCCAATCGAACCAGGCTGGCGGTGGTTCTTAGAACCATGAGACATTGGGCCTCTACTAAAATGATGTCGTTTCTGATAACCAGAGAAACCTTTGCCTATGCTTTTAGAGGACACATTAACTTTTTGCCCTACTTCAAATATATCAGTAGAAAATACTTGACTGACTTCAAAACCTTCGGTAGATTCAATCAAATATTCACGCAAATATTTAAGAGGAGGGGATTGAGATTTTTTTAGGTGGCCTAGTAATGGTTTACTTAATTTTTGTTCAGCAACTTGCTTATAACCAACTTGAATAGCACTATAGCCATCAGTAGACATCGATTTTATTTGAGTAACAACACATGGCCCAACTTGAATTACAGTAACTGGAATTGATAAACCAGTTTCATCAAAAAATTGAGTCATACCTACTTTAGTACCAAGTATTCCAACAGACACTAGATTTCTCCTTTTTGAGAGATTTATACTATTATTTGACACAAAATTATAGCTTCAATAATATTAAAAGATAAGCACAGACATTGATTATCTATTATAAAGATAAAAAAACTTTACCTATTCAATCTAAAATAGAAATAGATTTTTGTCCAGTTATCACTCATCTAATTCCAAAATTTTTACGTTATATATTTCTTTATGTTCGGTAAGTACACCTGTTGATTTATATATTTTTTGTGCAATATATAGTTATATGTAGTTTAGCAAGCATGACAATATAGCTAATTATATAGTAAATTCACTTGTAAACATTAGAGAGGTATTCATGAGTAAAGTTGTTGGAATTGACTTGGGAACAACTAATTCTGTAATTGCTGTTATGGAAGGAGGAAAACCTACTGTCATACCAAATGCAGAAGGTTTTAGAACTACTGCTTCTGTTGTTGCTTATACTAAAAGTGGAGACAAATTAGTTGGGCAAATTGCTAGAAGGCAAGCTGTTATTAATCCTGAGAATACTTTTTATTCTGTAAAAAGATTTATAGGAAGAAAGCAGAATGAAATTTCTCAAGAAATTAGACAAACTTCATATAATGTGAAGACTAGTGGCTCAAGTATAAAAATTGAATGTCCTGCATTAAATAAAGATTTTGCCCCTGAAGAAATTTCTGCCCAAGTATTAAGAAAACTTGTAGAAGATGCCAGCACATATTTAGGTGAAACCGTTACACAAGCTGTTATTACAGTACCAGCTTATTTTAATGATTCTCAAAGACAGGCAACAAAAGATGCTGGTAAAATTGCAGGTTTAGATGTACTCCGAATTATTAATGAGCCTACAGCTGCTTCTCTATCATATGGGTTAGATAAACAAAATAATGAAACTATTCTTGTTTTCGATCTCGGAGGAGGAACATTTGACGTATCTATCTTAGAAGTTGGAGATGGAGTTTTTGAAGTTCTATCGACATCTGGAGATACGCATTTAGGTGGTGATGACTTTGATCAGCAAATTGTTGAATGGCTAATCAAAGATTTTAAACAAACTGAAGGAATTGACCTTGGTAAAGATCGGCAAGCACTGCAAAGATTAACAGAAGCCGCTGAGAAAGCAAAAATTGAACTATCAAACTTGACTCAGACAGAAATTAATTTACCATTTATTACAGCAACGCAAGATGGACCCAAACACTTAGAAAAAACTGTTACTAGAGCAAAATTTGAAGAACTCTGCTCCAAACTAATAGACAAATGCAGCATTCCAGTTAATAATGCTTTAAAAGACGCCAAACTAGAAGCTCTGAGTATTGATGAAGTTGTCTTAGTTGGTGGATCTACAAGAATCCCAGCTATACAACAAATGGTTAAAAGATTAATCGGGAAAGATCCTAATCAAAGCGTAAATCCTGATGAAGTTGTTGCTATTGGAGCAGCTGTTCAAGCTGGGGTTTTAGCCGGAGAAGTTAAAGATATTTTACTATTAGATGTTACTCCATTGTCTTTAGGTGTTGAAACTCTTGGTGGAGTTATGACAAAAATTATTCCAAGAAATACCACTATTCCTACTAAAAAATCTGAAGTGTTCTCTACAGCTGTAGATAATCAGCCTAATGTAGAAATTCAAGTACTTCAAGGAGAAAGGGAACTTACTAAAGATAATAAAAGTCTAGGCACATTTCGTTTAGATGGTATTATGCCTGCACCAAGAGGTGTACCTCAAATTGAAGTTACTTTTGATATTGATGCTAATGGTATTTTATCTGTAAAAGCAAAAGAGAAGGCAACCGGCAAAGAACAATCTATTACTATATCTGGCGCTTCCACATTACCTAAAGACGATGTAGAAAGAATGGTAAAAGAAGCAGAAGAAAACTTTGACGTAGATCAAAAAAGAAGAAAAAATATTGACATCAGAAATCAAGCAGAATCATTGTGCTATCAGTCTGAGAAGCAAGTCAAAGAGTTTGAAGATAAAATTGATGAAGATCTAAAAAATAAAATAACAAACTTAATTAGTGAGCTACGATCTAATTTAGAGAAAGAAGAGTTTGATAATATTGAGACTACTTCCGAGAAACTACAGAATGCATTAATGGACATTGGGAAAAATGCTACCTCCGCTGAGAACAATACTCAAAGTACATCAAGTAATGATACAGTTATTGATACAGACTTCTCTGAAGCTAAGTAAAGAATTAAGCGGGTAACGCGATTCGAACGCGCGACATCAACCTTGGCAAGGTTGCGCTCTACCACTGAGCTATACCCGCATGCGAATTATTATTACAAATATCTTGAAATTTGTCAATCTACTAATTTGAATGTAATTTAGATAATTAAAGATAAAGATTAAAACTTCTATATTTCAGTCAAAAAAAGTACTTATACTCTTTTATAAGTACTTTTTTTGATGGATCAGTTAAAAAGACAACTCAATATAAGATCTAAACTACTAAAGAATTAACTAAACTGGTTACAATGACTAGCCCAGTCCATAAGCCTGCACCTGTGTAAATTAAGCCTTTGGACTGCTCCCATTGACCTGGTGATGCTAAAACTACAGGCACACCTACTACTAATATAGTAGATAGAGTAATTAACAATAGTACAAGTAGTTGAATTGCAATAATCATTTATTATACTCTCCTTAAAAATTCAAATTTTAATAATCTTGTATATAATACAATGTAGCGCTGAACCTGCGAAAAACTATCGATGCGAAGATAATTTAAATTTATTTTTTTATCAAAAGTTTGAACTAAATATTAAAATTTTCAGCATAGATAATAATAGTTTATTTTTTAAAAATAGATAAAAAATTTAAAGAAAGTCTTTTTTAAAAAAATTTCAGAATAAGGTGATATGCTGTATAAAAAACTAAATATTATTAGTTATTAGAAAAATTTTTTAATCAGAGGTAAACAATATGAACTCAGCCCTTTTTTTAGCAAAATTGCCAGAAGCTTATGCCGTTTTTAAACCAATAGTTGACATTTTACCTGTAATTCCTGTATTTTTTCTTCTTCTGGCATTTGTGTGGCAAGCTGCCATTGGCTTTAGATAAATTATAATTGATAATAGTAATAACAAATTAATAAAATAAACTTTTTTTTAAATAAATAATAAAACTTATGGTTGAACCTTTATTATCAGGAATTATTCTTGGATTAATTCCTGTCACTTTGTCTGGACTACTAGTAGCAGCTTACCTGCAGTATCAACGTGGAAATCAATTAGGTCTATAAAAAATCGTAGATATTTATAATAACTCACCTAGTTTTTTTGATGGTTTTTATAAATATCTACAAATAAATTCATTATGAAATAATAATTTATAAAAGTAACTAGTTTTTAAATTTCAAGATAGACTAATTAACCTAATTACCAACTAGATTTAGTAACTCCGGGCAGAAGGCACTCATGAGACATTTCTCTAAAAACATGTCGAGATAATCCAAAATCTCTATAATAGCCTCTACTCCTACCAGTTAACCAGCATCTATTTCTACTTCGGACTGCTGCACTATTTCTAGGCATTTCCTGTAATTTTTGTCTCAACTCCATTTTTTCAGCAAAGCTAGTAGTTCCTTTTAAGTTCTCTTTAATTGCTAAACGTTTTAAATAATATTTTTTTTCAAGTTTTTGTCTCTTAATCTCTCTTTGTATCATATTTTTTTTAGCCATGGTATAAGAACCTATTATTTAAATTGTTTGGAAGTATATTAGCTAAAAAAAGGCATGACTGCAATATTTAGATATGAAATGAGTAAATTAACAAAGTAGTACCATGTATTCAATATTTAATTGATGGTACTACCACTATTTATAATTACAGTACCTCTATTTAATAAAGCTCTTGTTCAACATGAGTTAGAATAGTACAGTCAGATTGAGGATAAGCAATACATGTTAATACATACCCCTTCAACATTTGCTCATCATCTAAAAATGATTGATCGGATTGATCGATAGTTCCTTCTGTAACTTTTCCTGCACAGGTTGAGCATGCTCCAGCCCTACAAGAATAAGGAAGCTCAATTCCTTCTTCTTCTGCTGCATCTAAGATATAAGTGTCTTCTGCACAATCAAATGTTACATCAATTCCTTCTTCTGTAGACACTAAATGAATTTTGTAATCAGCCATTCGTTTTTACTCCATAATAAAAGTACATTTGAAACTTAATAAAGCAACATGAATTTGAATAATTATCATATAAATTATACATTAGTTTCATTATGAATAATAGACTGCAAAAGTAAAAAATAGTATAACATTTTAAATATTTTGGCAACATTTTAAACTAAATAGAAGTATATTAGGTTCAAAGTATTTATATAAATTCATACAGTTAAAATTATTTTTATCATTTACATAATGAAATTTAGCAGATTGAAATTATTAACTTTATCATTCAATTACAATTAGACTTTTATAATCATAAACTAATTATGACTTTCATTTTTTCAAAAAAAATAGAGCTAAAGCCTATTTTGAAATTTGACATACCAAGAGTATGCTCACATGAAATTATTCAAGAAATTGAAGCTTTAGTGCAAAGACTATTTTTACAAGTTTGGAGGAGACCCGCAACACTAATGGCCGGCATTATTCAACCTCTACTTTGGCTAGTACTATTTGGAGGCCTTTTCTATAATGCTCCTGTCAATTTATTTACTATTAATACAAGTTATAACTGCTTTTTAAGTTCAGGAATTATAGTATTCACTTCATTTACTGGAGCATTAAATTCAGGCCTTCCTTTAATGTTTGATAGAGAGTTTGGATTTTTAAACAGGTTATTGACAGCACCATTAATCTCTAGAACATCTATTATTTTTTCTTCTGCAACTTTTATGACTTGCTTAAGTTTAATACAAGTTATATTTATAGTAATAGCATCTCTATTTATGGGTAATTCTCCTTTAAGCAGTAATAGCACATTAATTTTTGCCCTTATTGTTTTATTGGTTACTGTAGGTGTTACAATGTTAAGTCTAGGACTATCTTTTACTTTACCAGGTCACATTGAGCTACTTGCGCTTATTTTAGTAGTAAATTTACCATTTTTATTTTCCAGTACAGCTTTAGCGCCACTATATTTTATGCCACCCTGGCTGCAATTAATTGCAAGCCTTAATCCACTAAGCTATGCAATCGAAGGTATTAGGTACCTATACTCCAATACGGATTGGAATTTCAGTGAGTCTGTTATTAAAATTAGTTGGGGGGATATTTCTCTAGGTCAAATAATTTTACTATTATTAGTTTTAGATGTAATAGGAGCTTACATTGTGTCTAATATATTAAAGGCTAAACTTAATTAAAATTAGTACGGAATATAAATTTTAATAAAAAATTTATTAAATTTATTTTACGACTATTTTCACTATATAATACTATTAGTAGTATGGATAATGGAAATGAAAATAGTTTTTCAAAATCAAAGCTATTATAGAAAATGATAAATATTTGTAAGAAAGTCAACAAAGTATGTTCTTATTCATAGGAGGCATGTAGTCAATGGGACTACCATGGTACCGTGTACACACGGTTGTTTTAAATGATCCTGGACGCTTAATTGCAGTTCACCTGATGCATACTGCACTTGTAGCAGGTTGGGCAGGCTCTATGGCATTATACGAATTAGCTGTATTTGATCCTTCAGATCCTGTCTTAAATCCGATGTGGCGACAAGGAATGTTTGTTATGCCATTTATGGCTAGACTAGGTGTAACAGATTCTTGGGGCGGCTGGAGTATTACTGGAGAAAGTGTATCGAATCCCGGGCTATGGAGTTTTGAAGGTGTTGCTTTAACTCATATTGTTCTTTCTGGAATGTTATTTTTAGCTGCTATTTGGCATTGGGTATATTGGGACTTGGAATTATTCAGAGACCCGCGGACTGGTGAACCAGCATTAGATTTACCAAAAATTTTTGGTATTCACTTACTTCTATCTAGTCTACTATGTTTTGGATTTGGTGCTTTTCATGTAACCGGTTTATTTGGTCCTGGCATGTGGGTATCAGATGGTTATGGAGTCACTGGCAAAGTATTACCTGTAGCTCCAGCATGGGGACCAGAAGGATTTAATCCCTTTAATCCTGGTGGAGTTGCGTCTCACCATATTGCTGCAGGTACTGTTGGTATCTTAGCTGGTGTTTTTCATTTAACTGTTAGACCTCCACAAAGACTTTATAGAGCTCTAAGAATGGGCAATATTGAAACAGTACTCTCAAGTAGTATATCTGCTGTTTTCTTCTCCGCATTTGTAACTTGTGGAACAATGTGGTACGGCTCTGCTACTACACCTATTGAACTATTTGGTCCAACTAGATACCAATGGGATAGTGGATATTTTCAGCAAGAGATTGAAAAAAGAGTAGAAAACGCTATTGCTGATGGAGCTGCTCCAAGTGAAGCTTGGTCCAGAATTCCTGACAAATTAGCATTTTATGATTATATTGGTAATAATCCTGCGAAAGGTGGTTTATTCAGAGCAGGTCCTATGAACAAAGGGGATGGAGTAGCTGAAGCTTGGTTGGGTCACCCAGTGTTCCAAGATAAAGAAGGTAGAGAATTAAGCGTTCGCCGAATGCCTGCATTCTTCGAGACTTTTCCAGTTATTTTAGTAGATAAAGATGGTATTATAAGAGCTGATATTCCATTCAGGAGAGCTGAATCTAAATATAGTATTGAACAAGTTGGTGTGACAGCTAGTTTTTACGGCGGAAAACTAAATGGACAAGTATTCAATGATGCTCCTAGTGTCAAAAAATATGCAAGAAAAGCACAACTAGGAGAAGTTTTTGAATTTGATCGAACTACATTAGAATCAGATGGTGTATTTAGAAGTAGTCCAAGAGGCTGGTTTACATTTGGTCATGCAAACTTTGCATTAATCTTTTTCTTTGGACATCTTTGGCATGGTTCAAGAACTATTTTCCGAGATGTATTTGCTGGAATTGGTGCTGAGGTGACTGAACAAGTTGAATTTGGAGCATTCCAAAAATTAGGAGATAGAAGCAGTAAAAAGCAAGGAGCAGTATAAAATTCCATTGCATAATGTCACTATTCAATATTTACAATATTGAAATCATTTAGAAAAAGTTGATTATTTAATAATTACTAATCAGGAGAATTTATGGAAGCCTTAGTTTATGTCTTTTTATTAACAGGAACACTAATGGTTATATTCTTTGCTATCTTTTTTAGAGAGCCACCAAGAATAGCTAAATAAAATCATTAGGCTCAACCCTACAATAATAGAACCACTTTCCAGCTTATTAGTGGAAAGTGGTTCTATTGTAGGTTAATGCATATTACTCTTCATGCTCTTCAAAAGGGTCTCTGAGATCCTTAGAAGCAGGACCAAATGCTGTATATATTGAGTAACCTGTAATACCTAGAAGTAAACTTGAAATAAAAATACTAAGAACTGTTGCAGTTTCCATAATTCAAACAGTATTAAGATGAACTTTTTCTATAATAATATTATTAATATTAAAACATTTAATTATTAAATTAATCAAAATATATTATGGCACTTAGAACTAGACTGGGAGAAATTTTAAGACCTTTAAATTCAGAATATGGAAAAGTTGCACCAGGTTGGGGTACAACTCCCATTATGGGAATTTTCATGCTGTTATTTTTCTTATTTTTACTGATAATTTTACAAATATATAATTCATCATTAGTGCTAGAAAATGTAGATGTAGATTGGGCTACTTTAGGTAGCTAAGTGTAGCAATTCTTAAATGAACAGTTTAAATAATATTGTACACAATCATAAAATATTATTTAAAACGACCGCTCTTATTACAAGAGCGGTCGTTTTAGAATACTATTTGAAGTTGATTATTTTCCTAAATCAATTAATTCATTATCTGCAAAGCTATTAGTATTAACATTATTATAATTAACTTTTTCAAATCGTACTAAAACAGGATATTTAATGCCACTTTTATCCATTGCTGCAACAGTTCCAATTTCTTGGTACCAGTATGACTCCTTTCTTAAAATTTTCACTTTAGAACCTCTTTCCATTTTTAATTCCTTAGATAAATTATTGAACATCAATATATTTTCAAAATAACTAAACTGTTTAAAAACATATAAAATAATTACCGACAAGACTTTAATTTTGATAATAAAAGGAGAGAGAGGGATTCGAACCCTCGATAGCTTAAGCTATGACAATTTTCGAGATTGTTGCAATCAACCACTCTGCCATCTCTCCGGAGATAAGAAATTTTTCTTTAAATTAAACTAGGGTATCACAGAATAAAAGTAGTTGCCTAGAAATTTAAAACTATGTTAAATATAAATTATAATCCTGCTATAAATATCTTTACAAGTTATGTAAATAATATGTATATCAGGTTATTAAAAGATTTTTAAATCTGATAATTTTTTTACTAAATAAATAAAAGCTCTCATAATATGAAACTATCTTGGAAAACACTTCTGCTTTGGTCTTTACCAATCTTTGTAGTTGGTTTCTTTTTCTGGCAAGGTTTTTTAGGCCCAACTACTACAGATGTAGGAAGTAATATTGCAAGTTCTAGAATGACATATGGACGATTTCTAGAATATTTAGATATGGGTTGGGTAAAACGAGTTGATTTGTATGAAAATAACCATACAGCAATCGTCGAAGCCGTTGGACCAGAGTTAGGTAATAGAGTACAACGTATTCGAGTTGAACTGCCAGCAAGCGCACCAGAATTAATTACAAAACTACGTAAAGCTAACGTTGATTTAGATGCTCATCCTCCAAAAAGTACTAGCGCCGTTTGGGGATTATTAGGAAACCTATTATTCCCACTACTATTAGTTGGTGGCTTAGCATTTTTATTTAGAAGATCTAATAATGCAAGTGGCGGTCCTGGACAAGCAATGTCATTTGGTAAGTCAAAAGCTCTTTTTCAAATGGAAGCTAAAACAGGCGTAGTATTTAATGATGTTGCTGGTGTTGAGGAAGCAAAAGAAGAATTTCAAGAAGTAGTGACTTTTTTAAAACAACCAGAATCATTTACTGCTGTTGGTGCTAAAATACCAAAAGGAGTACTACTAGTTGGACCTCCTGGTACAGGTAAAACATTATTAGCAAAGGCAATTGCAGGCGAAGCTGGAGTACCATTTTTTAGTATTTCTGGTTCAGAATTTGTAGAAATGTTTGTTGGTGTTGGAGCATCTCGTGTTCGGGACCTTTTTAAAAAGGCTAAAGATAATGCACCTTGTATTGTTTTTATTGATGAAATTGATGCTGTTGGTCGACAAAGAGGCACAGGCGTTGGTGGAGGTAATGATGAACGAGAACAAACATTAAACCAACTATTAACTGAAATGGACGGTTTCGAGGGGAATACTGGAGTTATTGTAATAGCAGCTACTAATAGGGCTGATATTCTGGATTCTGCTCTTCTGAGACCAGGAAGATTTGATAGGCAAGTATCTGTAGATGTCCCTGATTTCAGAGGTAGATTAGCTATTCTTGAAGTACATGCAAAAAATAAAAAAATGGAATCCAAAGTTTCATTAGAAACTATAGCTAGACGAACTCCAGGTTTCTCTGGAGCTGATTTAGCTAATTTATTAAATGAAGCTGCTATTTTAACAGCAAGAAGAAGAAAAAATGCTATGACTATGTCTGAAATTGACACATCAATTGATAGAGTAGTAGCTGGAATGGAAGGGACACCTTTAATTGATAGCAAAAGTAAAAGACTAATTGCTTATCATGAAGTTGGACATGCAATAATAGGAAGTTTATTAGAACATCATGACCCTGTTCAAAAAGTAACATTAATACCTAGAGGACAAGCTAGAGGATTAACTTGGTTTACTCCAAGTGATGATCAAAGTTTAATTTCTCGTTCTCAAATACTGGCTCGTATTGTAGGAGCACTTGGAGGAAGAGCTGCAGAAGAAATTATTTTTGGGGATGCAGAAGTTACGACTGGAGCAAGTAATGATTTACAACAAGTTACTTCAATGGCAAGACAAATGGTCACTCGTTTTGGAATGTCTAAAATTGGTCCATTATCATTAGAGAGTCAAGGGAGCGATCCATTTTTAGGAAGAGGAATGGGAGGAGGATCAGAGTACTCCGATGAAGTGGCTACAAATATTGATAAACAAGTAAGAGAAATTGTAAGTGAATGCTATAAAGAAGCTAAAAAGATTATTAAAGATAATCGAGTGGTTATGGACAGGCTAGTCGACTTACTAATCGAAAAAGAAACAATAGAAGGTCATGAATTTAGAGATATTGTGAAAGAATACACAGCTATTCCTGAAAAAAATTACTATATTTCTCAATTTTAAAATTTTTTATTGTTTAAAACGGGACTGACGGGATTCGAACCCGCAACTTCCGCCGTGACAGGGCGGTGCTCTAACCAGTTGAACTACAGTCCCAAGAAACTCATATATAAATATTCTCACAATAAACTTCGTATTGTCAAATTTTTTATATATAAGGAGAGAGAGGGATTCGAACCCTCGGTACGGATTTAACCATACAGCAGATTAGCAATCTGCCGCTTTCGACCACTCAGCCACCTCTCCATTGAAATAATATATTTAGAATATATCAAATATGTTAGTATTGTAACACAGATATTAAAACATTTATGGAGCTAAGCGGATTTGAACCGCTGACCCTCTCAATGCCATTGAGATGCTCTACCAACTGAGCTATAACCCCTAGAAGTCTAAGTAAATGGCTCAAGCGGGATTTGAACCTGCGACCTTGGGCTTATGAATCCCCTGCTCTAACCACTGAGCTACTGAGCCAGATATGTGCTATTACTAATTATTATACCATATAAAATTACTGAATTGAATACAAGAATTAATTTCTTATTTATAATTCAGAATTATTGAAACTATCTTTTGCGTCTGATTTTACAGTAGTGCATGAGGTATTACTTGTCGGGTCTTTACACTAGTAAGTTAATATCTTTACACTAGTTATTGATTACCTCGCTCTAGTGATAGTTAAAAGTGGCACACTAGTGATATAGTACTAGTGAAGTTTTAAAAGATAATGACTTCACTTATATTCTTACTATAAATGAATATAAATTTTTAAGTATAAGTATTTAATTTAAGAAAAATTTTTATACAACTAACATTGAACCAATACCTTGATCAGTCAATATTTCTAGTAAAAGAGCATGATCAATTCTACCATCTAAAATATGTGCAGATGCAACGCCTTGAGCTAGAGAGCGAATACAGCAGTCAACTTTGGGAATCATGCCTCCAGAGATAACAGCTGTCTGAGTTAAATCTCTTGCTTCTTGTATACTTAAATGACTGATTAAAGTTGTTACATCTGATGGATTTCGCAAAATTCCAGGAGTATCTGTTAATAATATTAATTTTTCTGCGTTTAAAGCTGCTGCTATTTCTCCAGCAACTGTATCAGCATTAATATTATAAGACTGACCTTGCTTATCAGCAGCAACACTAGCTATGACTGGAATATAATTATTATTTATTAAAATTTCTAATAAATTAGTATCAACATTCTGTACCTCACCTACAAAACCAAGTTCAGGTTTACCACTTGGTCTTGGAATAATTAATAAACCATCCTTTCCTGATAAACCTACACTCTTACCACCTTGCTTATTAATACTTGCAACAAGATCTTTATTTACTCTACCGACTAAAACCATTTCTACAACATCCATAGTAGGTTGGTCGGTTACTCGAATACCATTCTCAAATTGAGGCAAAATTTTTAATTGGTCTAGCCAGAAATTAATTTCTGGCCCACCACCATGAACTAGAATAGGACGTAAGCCAATAAAAGACAAAAACACTAAATCACTTATTACTTGATCTTTTAATTTTGAGTTCTTCATAGCAGCTCCACCATATTTTATTACAATGATTCTAGAAGAAAACTTTTGAATATATGGTAATGCTTCGCTTAAAACTTTTACCCTTTCTGTGTTTGTCAACATGAATAAGATAAAATTATGATATATAAATTTATTTGTAAGACTTATATTAATCTAACAAATAGTAATAACTATTTCAAGACAATTAAAAAATAAACATAATACGAATAAATTAAATACTGCAATATATAAGGATTATAGTTATGAGTCAGTTTTGGGACAATATTGTAAAATTTCCACGATTTTTAATAAGTGTTATTTTAGGATTAATTTTAACAATTATTAGTCCTTTTTTCGTGTTATTTAGGAAACCAGTAACAAGTTTTTTTTTCATCATATCATTTACCGGCTTACTGGTGATTTTAACGGCAATAATACAAAAAATGTTAAATATCGAGGGTTGTTGAGTATAATAAATAGATTTAATTAAAATTTTTGAACATATATAATATTATATTATCATTAAACAAATAATTCTATTTATTCTTTTTATGTAAAAAACAAGTATAAAATATTATTTCTAAATTTTTATGACATTAAAACAAATAATTAGTTCCGAAAAAACTGGTGCTTTTGCTCTCTTAGATAGTATCGTTCGTCATGAGGTTGAGCATATATTTGGATATCCTGGCGGAGCTATCTTACCAATTTATGATGAACTTTATAGTTGGGAGAAAAGCTCACTAATTAAGCATATTCTTGTAAGACATGAGCAAGGTGCCTCACATGCAGCAGATGCTTATTCTAGATCAACTGGGAAAGTTGGTGTATGTTTTGCTACCTCTGGACCAGGTGCCACCAATCTAGTATCTGGTATAGCTACTGCCCATATCGATTCTGTTCCTATACTAGCTATTACTGGTCAAGTCGGAAGACCTTTCATAGGAACAGATGCATTCCAAGAAGTTGATATTTTTGGTATTACATTACCTATTGTAAAACATTCATACGTAGTCCGTGATCCTAGAGATATGTCTAGAATTGTTGCTGAAGCATTTTATATCTGTAAACATGGCAGACCTGGCCCAGTCTTAATTGATGTTCCAAAAGATGTTGGATTAGAAAAATTTAATTATTTTTCCGTCGAGCCAGGACAAATTAAAATTCCAGGTTGTAGACCAATATCAAATTTCAAATCTCGTCAAATAGTAATGGCTGCGAAAATGATTCAACAAGCAAGCCAGCCATTGTTATATATTGGAGGTGGAGCTATAATTTCCGATGCTCACGCCATAATTAAAGAACTAGTTGACTTATACAAAATTCCAGTAACTACTACTCTTATGGGAAAAGGTATTTTTAATGAGGATAGCGAATTTTGCTTGGGTATGCTCGGAATGCATGGGACTGCATATGCCAATTTTGCAGTTAGTGAATGTGATCTTCTAATTGCCTTAGGAGCCAGATTTGATGATAGAGTAACTGGTAAGTTAGATGAATTTGCTTGTAATGCTCAAGTTATTCACGTAGACATTGATCCAGCCGAAGTTGGTAAAAACAGAATTCCTCAAGTCGCTATTGTTGGTGATGTCAAAGAAGTTGTTACTGCACTCCTGAATTTGTTGAGAACTAATTTTAAGCCTTATCCAGAGCAAATTATATCTTGGCAAGAGAGAATACACTGTTGGCGTCAACAATATCCTCTTTTAGTACCTAAAAAATCAACTAGCATTTCACCACAAGAAATACTTGTGACAACGAATCAATTAGCTCAAAATGCTTATTTTACTACTGATGTCGGTCAGCATCAAATGTGGTCAGCACAATTTCTTAAGGTGAAATCTAAACATTGGATTTCTAGTGCTGGATTAGGAACAATGGGCTATGGTTTGCCAGCAGCTATTGGTGCCCAAGTAGCACACCCTAATGAATTAATAATTTGCGTTAGTGGTGATTCAAGTTTTCAAATGAATATGCAAGAATTAGGAACTATTGCTCAATATCAATTACCTATAAAAATTATTATTATTAATAATCGTTGGCAAGGTATGGTTAGGCAATGGCAGCAAGCATTTTATGGTGAAAGATACTCTCATTCGCGAATGACAGAAGGAGCTCCTAATTTCCAAAAGCTTGCTGAAGCTTTTGGTATTAAAGCTTTCACTGTAAATAATAGACAAAATATGAAATCCTCTTTAGAAAACGCAATGAAGTACGCTGGCCCTGTTTTATTAGATTGTCAAGTAACTGAAAATGAAAATTGTTATCCAATGGTTGCACCAGGAAAAAGTAATGCACAAATGATAGGAATAGCAAAACCACAAAGAGGAACTGCTTCTAATTATGTTAGTACAAATAGTTAATTAATAGCCTTTGACGAGAATCGAACTCGTGACCTTCCCCTTACCAAGGGGATGCTCTACCACTGAGCCACAAAGGCTTTTTATTTCATTGGGCCGGGTTGGATTTGAACCAACGTAGGCGAAGCCAGCGGATTTACAGTCCGCCCCCATTAACCACTCGGGCACCGACCCTAGTTAATTATCATTCATAATATCACAATTGTGTATCTAAAAACAAGTGTTTTTAGATATTATCTTGCGGAGTAATGGACATGGCTGGACTCGAACCAGCGACTTTCACGATGTCGACGTGACACTCTAACCAGCTGAGTTACATGTCCAAAACTTTAATTGATATTATAGCACGTTTGATTATTTTATTATCATACTTCCTAATCAAAAATTTGCTTTAAACGGCTAGCTTTACCTAAAAGATTTCTTAAATAATAAAGTTTGGCTCTGCGCACTTTAGCTCTTCTTATAACCTTAGCAAAAGTTACGCGTGGTGAATTAAGAAAAAAAACGCGTTCAACACCAATACCTTGAAATGAGCACCGTAATGTTAAACTATTATTTAAGCTTTTTCTTTTTTTTCTAGACAATACAACGCCTTCACATAATTGCTCCCGAGTTTTACTTCCTTCTTTGACTAGTAAGCCTAATCTTATTGTATCACCAACTTTGATTTCTGGTAATTCTGCTTTCATTAAGGGTCTTTCTATGCTCTTCATGAGCAAACTTAATTTTATATTATTGTCTTTCATTTAAAGAATTGGATGAATAATGTTTTGTTGCAATATTATACATTACAAAAACAAATATAGAAATTGTTAATGAGTATAAACTTTTTTAAATAAGATGATACAAATAAAGAATTAACATAAAAAAATAATTGGAAACCTTAAGTATTCATTACTTTTGTGTTATAGTTATTTACTATCAAAGGTAGTGGCATAATATGGAACACAAAAAATGTTCGAACGCTTTACTGAAAAAGCTATAAAAGTCATCATGCTAGCACAAGAAGAAGCTAGACGCTTAGGTCATAACTTTGTTGGTACTGAGCAAATTTTGCTAGGACTAGTTGGTGAAGGTACTGGGATTGCAGCCCAAGTCTTAAAGTCAATGAATGTTAATTTGAAAGATGCAAGAGTCGAAGTAGAAAAAATTATTGGACGAGGATCAGGTTTTGTAGCGGTTGAAATTCCTTTCACTCCTCGAGCAAAAAGAGTATTAGAATTATCCTTAGAAGAAGCACGTCAGCTAGGTCATAATTATATTGGAACCGAACATCTATTAATGGGCTTAGTTAGAGAAGGCGAGGGCGTAGCCGCAAGAGTACTAGAGAACTTAGCAGTCGATGTCTCTTCTATAAGAGCAGAAGTAATACAAATGCTAGGAGAAAATGCTGAAGCTAATGTTAGTGGAAGTAATGCGACTCAAGCTAGGAGTAAAACTCCAACTTTAGAAGAGTTTGGTTCTAACTTGACTCAAATGGCTATCGAAGGCGGCTTAGACCCCGTAGTAGGAAGGCAAAAAGAAATAGAACGAGTAATTCAAATTCTAGGTAGGCGAACTAAAAACAATCCTGTTTTAATAGGTGAACCAGGAGTTGGAAAAACAGCAATTGCTGAAGGTTTAGCGCAAAGAATTGCGAATAGAGATGTTCCTTCTATTCTAGAAGATAAATTAGTTATTACTTTAGATGTTGGCTTATTAGTTGCAGGTACTAAATATAGGGGAGAATTTGAAGAGAGACTAAAACGCATTATGGATGAAATTAAATCAGCTGATAATGTCATATTAGTTATTGATGAAGTTCATACTTTAATTGGCGCTGGTGCTGCTGAGGGTGCAATAGATGCAGCCAATCTGCTCAAACCAGCTTTAGCTAGAGGAGAACTACAGTGTATAGGAGCAACAACATTAGAAGAATATAGAAAACATATAGAAAAAGACCCTGCCCTAGAAAGAAGATTTCAGCCTGTTGTTGTAGGAGAGCCAAGTGTCGAAGAAACAATTGAAATTCTGTTTGGTTTAAGAGATCGTTATGAAAAGCATCATCAATTAACTATGTCAGATGGTGCCTTAGCAGCAGCAGCTAAATATGCTAATCAATACATTTCAGATCGTTTCCTGCCAGACAAAGCAATAGACTTGATTGATGAAGCTGGTTCACGAGTACGTTTATTAAACTCTCAGTTACCGCCAGCAGCGAGAGAGCTAGATAAAGAACTTAGGGCGGTATTAAAAACTAAAGATGAAGCTATTCGAGCGCAAAAGTATGAAACAGCAGAGCAATATAGGGCTAGAGAAATGGAGATTAAAGCACAAATAGCCGCAATTGCTCAAAGTAAAAAAAATGAGCCTGATTTAAATCTTGAAGATCCAGTTGTAACAGAAGATGATATTGCTGAAATTGTTGCAGCCTGGACGGGAATTCCTGTAACTAAGCTTACTAAGAGTGAGTCAGAAAAATTGATGCACATGGAGGAAACACTTCATGGACGTATAATTGGCCAAGATGAAGCTGTTGTTGCTGTCTCAAGAGCAATAAGACGTGCAAGAGTTGGTCTTAAAAATCCTAATAGACCAATTGCAAGCTTTATTTTTTCTGGACCTACAGGTGTTGGTAAAACTGAGCTAACAAAAGCACTTGCATCGTACTTCTTTGGTTCAGAAGCTTCAATGATAAGACTAGATATGTCTGAATATATGGAAAGACATACTGTGTCCAAATTAATTGGATCTCCTCCTGGGTACGTAGGATATAGTGAAGGAGGTTATTTAACTGAAGCTGTAAGAAAAAAACCATATACAGTAATTCTATTTGATGAAATTGAAAAAGCTCATCCTGACATATTCAATCTACTACTTCAAATTTTGGAAGATGGTAGATTGACAGATGCTAAAGGTAGGACTATCGATTTCAAAAATACACTTCTTATTATGACTTCTAATATTGGATCTAAAGTTATTGAAAAAGGTGGTGGCAGTTTAGGATTCGAATTATCAGAAGATCAAACAGAGTCCCAGTATACAAGAGTGAGATCTTTAGTAAATGAAGAATTAAAGCAATATTTTAGACCAGAGTTTTTAAATAGACTTGATGAAATCATTGTATTCCGTCAGCTAACTAAAGACGAAGTTCGAGAAATTGCTGAATTAATGCTTAATGAAGTTTTTGCAAGAATCAAGCAGCAAGATATTCAACTAAATGTAACAGAGCGCTTTAAGGAAAGATTAGTAGAGGAAGGTTATAATCCAAGTTATGGAGCTCGACCATTAAGAAGAGCAGTAATGAGACTATTAGAAGATAGTTTAGCGGAAGAAGTCCTGTCTGGTAAAATTAAAGCTGGCGATAGTGCGGTTGTAGATGTTACAAATGAAGGAGAAGTTACAGTATTACTAGGTGAAAAATTAGAATTATTAACCTGAAAACCGTAATTATATTATAAATAATAAGCATTTAATATTATATACATTAAATGCTTTAAAAATAAAAAGTCTTAATATGGGTTGCTATAATTAGTAACCTCTGATATTCTTTATTTGTATATGATTAAGCCGGGATAGCTCAGTTGGTAGAGCAGTGGATTGAAGATCCTCGTGTCACCAGTTCAAATCTGGTTCTTGGCATATTTAAACATTCAAAAAATTAGCTAAATTAGAATCAAATTTTAACTGAAATGTTCCTAGTGGACCATTTCTATGTTTTGCTACTATGATTTCTGTCATATCTTCCATTTCTATTTCTTTATTATAATAGCTTTCTCTATATAACATGATCACCAAATCAGCATCTTGTTCTATAGAATTATGAACGATAATATTATTTGCAATGAAATTAGGTATAGGATAAGTTGTGAAATCAAAAACATTTTCAAATTTAGAGATACGGATAGTGATAAGAGGTTCAAAATTACATAATGAAAAAGATAGGCAATTCAATAAATACTGTTTTCTTCTATTTAGTTTAAACTGTAATTGAGTAGTAATCATATCATTACATAATATTTGATCGCATCGTTGCCAGCCACGTAATGTTAATATTTTATGATTACTAGTTAACTCTAAATATTTATCTGAGTTTGTCCTAACTTTATATGTGGTTTTCCTATTTTGCCTTGATACATATGCTTTTCCTATCCCAAATATTTGATTAATCTTTTTATTGAAATTATATACTTGAGATTTGTGAATACTAAAATCAAAAAAAGGTTTACTAATTTGACTACACATAATATAGTTAAATTTTGATATGCATCCACTCTCTCTCAAATCTGATAATAGCGGTCTTTTGTTATGACGACTTTCAAGATTTCTATTAAGTTGAGAGAGAACTAAAATAGGTAGATCTAATTCCCTAGCCAAGATTTTTAGTGATCTTGTAATTAGTGAAAGTTCTTGTGACCTATTGTTTGACTCTCTACTATCTTGTAATAATTGTAAGTAATCTATAATAATTAGCTCAATTTTTTTCCCCTGCAACTTTAATAATTTTACTTTTGTCTTTATAATATCACAAGAAATTTCTGCACTGTCATCAATATAAAAATTTAAATTAGCCAAAATCTTGCTTTCGTCTACAACGTTTTGCCATTCTATATTAGTCAACTTTCCTGATTGAATTTTTTGACTATTTAAATGACATTCCTGAGCTAAGATTCTTCTTAATAACTGTTCTGTAGACATTTCTAAGCTAAATAATATTACATAATATTGGCTAGTTTTAATAATATTTCTTGTAATGTTAATCGCGAAAGCCGTTTTGCCCATAGAAGGCCGCCCTGCAATTATAATTAGATCAGATTTTTGAAAACCATTTGTAATTAAATCTAACTTAGAGAAACCAGAAAAAATACTATTACTGATACTGACTTTTTTTTTTGTATCAAGATTAACTAGTAACTTGGCAAAAGTTTTGGCTAAATTATTCGTTTCTTTATCCTCTAAAACTTCATAGGCCATTGTTAACTGATTAGTGGCTGACGTTATTGAGTTTTGCATAATTGGTTCTCTGGAACAACTAATAAGACATAATGCATCACCAGATTTTAATAGCAATCTTTTAATATAATTATCTAGAATAACTGTTGAATACTCGTATATAATATTAGACGTTGGTGACCTGTCAATTAATTTTATAATTGTTTCCAGTTTACCTAATTGTGTCACTAAATTTTTTGTATTTAACATAGACAAAAAATTTGCTAAACTAATTTTGTCAATTGGATTAATAGTTTCTAGTATTGCTCTATAAAGTAAAGAATTGCTTTTAAAATAAAAAAAATCTGGTGATAATCTTTCTATGTGTTTTAACAAATCATTTAATTCTTGAGTTAACATTCCACTAATTAATATTTTCTCAGCAAGTATATTATTAGGAGGTAAATACTTATAAATATGGATTATTTCCTCCTTTTTTATATTATTGTATTAATAATAGGTACTTCTTTTTTTAAGTTGCTTCTGGAAGAACTTGTAGTTGAATATTTGCAGTCATTTGATTAAATAGTTTAATTTCAATATTATAAAGACCAATAGTTTTAATTTCTGGTAAGAAAATATTTTGCTTATCCACATCTATATCTGTAGTGTTTTTAATAATTTGTGAAATTTCTCTTTCTGTTACGCTACCAAAAATGTTTTCTCCATCACCAGTTTTCTTACTGATACTAAATTTTTGGATTTCTTCTAAAAGCTGCTGTGTTTTTCTTGCATTTTCTTTTGCAAAGTTCATTTTTTTCTCTTTAATGGCAGCATATAATTTCTGTTGATTCAATATACCTGTGGTTGCAACTGATGCCATTTTATTAGGAATTAAGAAATTTCTTGCGTAACCTGTAGCAACCTTTATAACATCATTACTTTTGCCAAGTTTTTGAATGTTTTCTTTTAATACAATCCGAATAACTTTTTTACTCATTTTTTATTTTTGAAAAAGATAAATATGTTTTTTTAGTATACTGTTTATATAAACATTTTGACAGGCGAATTCTGTTTAATGTCACAATACTTTTTTAGTGTCATGCTCGATTTTCTGTTTTTTCTGATATAATCTATCTAATGCTAAGCTTGCAGTATAGGAGAGATGGCCGAGTGGTTGAAGGCGCAGCATTGGAAATGCTGTTTAGGAGCAATCTTAACGAGGGTTCGAATCCCTCTCTCTCCGCATAATTCAATTATGAAAAGCTCTTTACATATAATTTTTTATTACCTATTATATTTTTCCAAGAGTTTAAACCTCCTTTTACCCTAATAACATTAAATTTATGCCTCTTTAAAAAATTGTAAGCAAATATTGATCTAGAATCTAAACTACAATAAATAAAGCTAATCTTATCTTGTAAATGTAAATCTAAATAATATTCTTTCTTCATATCTCCTAAAGGCAAATTTATTGCTTGATCTAAATGACTTTCTTTGTACTCTTCGCTACTCCTAACATCTAATACAATGTATTTTAAGCTATTCCGACATAATTTATTTTGAAATTCTGTAACATCAATTTCTTGCATAGAATAACTCTTATCACCAACACCTGGCTCTTCAACTTTTCTTTCAGGTGGAGATAAAATAAACTGAGTATGAACAATTTTGAATTTTTCGAAGGAAAGTGTCATAGCATTATATTTTAAAATAATACCACTTAAGATAGATTTATAGCCAAGAATTATTTTAATAGCTTCAGTTGCTTGAAGTGTACCTATAATGCCTGGTAAAAGCCCTAAAACTCCTGCATTGCTACACGTATCTTCTGCAGTATTTTCGATTTCAATATTATTATGAAAATCTCTGTATTTAGGCCCCCCTTGATAGTTAAAAGTGCTCACTTGTCCTTCAAATTGAAAAATAGCGCCATAAATATGGATTTTATTTAATTCAAGACAGCTATCACTAATAACATACCTAGTCTGAAAGTTATCAGTACCATCTATAATAATATCATACTCTCTAATAATTTCTATTGCATTACTAGAGCTTAATCTTGTATTAAATAGCTGAACATTGCATTTTGGGTTAATCTCTAATATCTTTTTTTCAGCAATACAGGCTTTTGATAATCCTATATCATTAGTTGTATATAAAATTTGTCTCTGTAAATTTGAAATATCTATTATGTCATTATCTACTATTCCAATTGTACCAATGCCAGAAGCAGCAAGATATATGAGTGCAGGCGATCCTAATCCACCAGCTCCAACACATAGTATTCTGGATTTTTTTAACCTTTCTTGTCCTTCTAATTGAATCTGGGGTAAGATAAGATGCTTAGAATACCTTGTATATTCTTCTAATGAATATGTTGTATATTTTGCTCTGAAATTAAGCATGACAATTTACAAGTTAGTTAATGAAAAAGTGAGTAGTTGCTTTATGTCAACTTTCTCTGCAAATTTGGCTCTTCTTTATCTAAAATAGCCCCTTCTGTGGGACAAACTTGAAGGCAAATACTGCAATCAATACAAGCAGCAAAATCTATCCAATACCAATCCTTTTTCATGTTGTTCTCCCCTTTGCCTTTGTGTATACAGGACACTGGGCATGCATTTACGCATTCGGCAACTCCAATACACTTTTCTGTTACAATTGTATGAGACATATTATTTAATTAATGAAAAAATAAGCTATTTACATCTAGTATTTTTGTTGTATACTAAATAAAGTCCAACTGTTTTAATTGTTAACATATATTTTTAGTTGACTTGTTTCTTATGCGCCTTTAGTTCAGTTGGTAGAACGCAGGTCTCCAAAACCTGATGTCGAGGGTTCAAGTCCTTCAGGGCGCGTCTAATTTGATTTAAGCTCAATATTTGAATTTGACGTTTTATAAATTTTAAAATGATATTAGATAAAACCTGTCATTTTATATATTCTATATTTTATCTAGTATTACTGTTTGTTTAATATGTTATTATTGGTAAGTTAATTATATTAACTCTATTTTTATTGCATATAAAGCATGTTGAATTAAGTAAAACAGTTATTTAATAGTCTTTTTGTTTATATAACCTTTGAAATTTAAAAAATTATGGCCAAAAAAGTTACAGGTATCGTTAAGCTAGCACTAAATGCAGGTAAAGCTACCCCTGCTCCTCCAGTCGGGCCTGCCTTGGGACAACATGGTGTAAATATTGTTATGTTCTGTAAAGAATATAATGCCCGTACAGCAGATAAATCGGGACTAGTAATTCCTGTGGAAATTTTAGTATATGAAGATAGAAGCTTCTCTTTCATATTAAAAACTCCACCTGCATCCGTGTTAATTGTGAAAGCCGCTGGTCTGAATAAAGGATCTGGTGAACCTAATACAAAAAAAATAGGTAGTATAACTACTAAGCAGCTTGAATCTATTGCTGAGACGAAATTGCCCGATTTGAATACAAAAAATTTATCTCAAGCTATGAAAATAGTTGGAGGAACTGCAAAAAATATGGGAATCTTAATAAAAGATTAAAAAATTTCAATTATACTTATTTCTTACTTTATGAAAAAAATTTCACGTCGACTCAAAACTTTGAAATCTAAAGTTGATCCTAAACTATATAGCTTAAATGAAGCTATAGCCATGCTACAAGCAACATCAAATGCAAAATTTACAGAGACTGCAGAAGCTCATATCTCTCTAGGATTGAATCCTAAGTATGCAGATCAACAATTAAGAGCAACAGTTATTTTGCCAAAAGGAACTGGAAAATTAGTAAAAGTAGCAGTTATTGCTAAAGGTGAAAAGTTAACAGAAGCAATAAGTGCTGGGGCAGATATCAGTGGCTCAGAAGAATTAATTGATGAAATTTCTAGAGGCCGACTAGATTTTGATAAGTTAATAGCAACTCCGGATGTAATGCCCTTAATTGCAAAATTAGGAAGAGTCTTAGGACCGAGAGGATTAATGCCATCACCAAAGGCGGGAACAGTTACTCTAGATATTATAAAGTCTATCAATGAATTTAAAGGTGGTAAAGTTGAGTATAGGGTTGATAGAACCGGCATTATTCATGTTCCTTTTGGAAAATCTAGTTTTTCAGAAGGAGATTTACTTATGAATTTGCAAACAATTAAAGATTCGATCGATAAAAATAAGCCGTCTGGTTCAAAAGGTAAATACTGGAAAACCTTTTTCATTTCTAGTACGATGGGGCCATCTATTCAAATTGATATTACTAGCCTTTTATAAAAACTTTGTATATAATTAAATAACTTGCTATTTTAAAATAGTAATTGGCTTTCAATAAAAGTCTAAGAATCTACTTATTATATCTTACCAGCAATAAATAGAGTTTTATATAACTTATTAATTATGAGCACAAAAGTTGAAAATATCCTAGAAGAATTAAAGTCCTTAAATCTTCTAGAAGCCGCTGAATTAGTTAAGCAAATAGAAGAAACATTTGATGTAGATGCATCTGCTGCTTCTGGAGGAGTAATGATGGCAGCTCCATCATCAGCGCCAGCTGCATCTGATGTTGAAGAAAAAACAGAATTTGATGTTGTTTTAGAAGAAGTTCCTGCACCTAAGAAAATAGCCGTCTTGAAAGTAGTGCGTTCACTTACTGGTTTAGGATTGAAAGAGGCAAAAGATTTAGTAGAGTCTGCTCCGAAAACTTTAAAAGAAGGTGCATCAAAAGATGATGCAGAAGCTATGAAAAAGCAGTTGGAAGATGCTGGTGCAACAGTTGGTTTAAAATAATAGAATAAAAATGTGCTTTTGTTTATTTCGAAACAAAAGCACATTTTTATTCTATTTTAATTTACTAAAATAGACCAAGTGTAATTGCGTTATTAATAGGCATGGTAGCACCAATACCTAACCAAATAGTAACAACAGTACCAATTAAAAAAATAGTTGTAGCAATTGGTCTTCTAAATGGATTCTGAAACTTGTTAACATTTTCAATGAATGGAACAGTTAATAATCCAGCTGGTACAGCGGCCATACTCAAAACACCTAATAATTTATTTGGAATTACTCTAAGTAGATTAAATGTTGGGAAGAAGTACCATTCTGGTAAGATTTCTAATGGAGTGGCAAAAGGATTAGATTTTTCACCTAAACTTGAAGGTTCTAAAATTGCTAATCCAATACTACATGCAATAGTTCCAAGAATTACTACTGGAAATACATATAATAGATCGTTTGGCCAAGCTGGTTCCCCATAATAATTATGGCCCATACCTTTCGCTAATTTAGCTCGGAGTTTTGGATCTGTTAAATCAGGTTTTTTAAGAATTGACATATTATTGTTCTATTTAATATAAGATTTAAAATAAATTTTTTACATTAGTGAGTACTCACGTATTATAATGGACCAGAAATTCCTTGCTTCCTTATCATTAAGAAATGCATCAGCATGAAAACAGCAGTTAAAAGCGGAAGTACAAAAGTATGTAAGCTGTAAAACCTAGTTAAAGTTCCTTGTCCTACGCTAACTCCTCCCCTTAATAATTCCACTATGCTCTCCCCAACAATTGGAACAGCATCAGGAACACCTGTAACAATTTTTACTGCCCAATACCCGATTTGATCCCATGGTAAAGAATAACCTGTAACTCCAAAAGAAACAGTTAAAACTCCCAAAATTACACCTGTTACCCATGTCAATTCTCTAGGTTTCTTGAATCCACCCGTTAAATAAACACGAAATACATGCAATATCATCATTAATACCATCATGCTAGCTGACCATCTGTGTATTGATCTAATCAACCAGCCAAAGTTTACGTCAGTCATAATATATTCTACAGATGTAAAAGCTTCAGCAACTGTAGGTCTATAGTAGAATGTCATTGCAAAACCTGTTGCAACTTGAATTAAAAAAGATACAAATACAATCCCTCCTAAGCAATAGAAGATGTTTACATGAGGTGGCACGTATTTACTAGAAATGTCATCAGCAATTGCTTGAATTTCTAATCTTTCTTCAAACCAGTCATAAATTTTACTCATAAAATAGCTTCAAAAAGCTTTTTAATATATTTTTTGCGTTTGAGCTACTAGGGAGTCAATAAATTTATTTATTGAACTTGTATTAATTTACTACTAATACATATTTATAATTATAACATTTTTTTAGATATTTGATTGCAATTTACTTATTTAAAAAACCTTTGACTCAATAAAATCGGATCGTGAATAATGACTTTCTTTTTTTGTATAGAAATTAATTTCGTTTGAACTAATTCAGACATAATTCTTGTTATACTAACTCTATTACTACCTATAATTTGTGCTAAAACTCTATGAGTGATAGCTAAATTAAGAAAAATTCCATTACTTTGGCTGATTCCATTATGTTCAGATAATAATAGTAAGAGGCTAACAAGCCTATTCGTAATGCTTTTATGTGAAATGATTTCCATAAAGCGATTTGCTTTTATTGAACACAATAATAGATGATCTATAAAAAATACACTGAACTTATGATGGTTCTGGCATATACTCATAATAGTAGAGTATTCAATGGATACTATTTGCGCTACATCTATTGCTTCTACTTCATAGTAAAAATGGCTACTTGCAAATTGTGTATGCCCAAAAGTATCTTCGGAAGTTAATAGATTTAATATTATCTTTTTTCTATTTCTGAATACTTTTTTAACAATTAAGCATCCTGCTAATATAATATATAACGTAGAATTAGCATCAAAGATGAGAACATCGTGTTGTTTAAGTGAAAATATTTGATGTTCAGCACTTTGTTGATTAAAAAAATTTAGCCATGGACTACAACAAGAATTTTTTTTAACAATATTTTTTGGTACTTTTTCAAAGGAACACTCTTGATTCAAATAATGATTGTTCATAATTAATTTATAATAATTAATGTACCAAAAAATTTTAATAATTTAATAATTAAAATTAAATGTCCTACAATCTGATGTTAGTTGAAAATGATACTGTATTATCGAAAGCAATTCAAGAATACTTAATAGATCAAGGATTTAATGTTGCTATTGCTATTAATGGATTGGAAGCTTTTCAGCTTGCCAATAAATATAAATTTGATCTAATTATATCGGATATAATAATGCCTATAATTGATGGATACGAATTATTAGAAAAACTGCAAAAAATTGAAAAACTTGCAAAAATTCCTGTTATTTTTCTAACAGCGAAAGGAATGACAAAAGATAGAATTAAAGGGTATAATATGGGTTGTTATGGTTATTTATCTAAGCCATTTGATCCAGAAGAACTAGTTTCGCTTATTAAAAATTTAATTTATAGAGATTCATTAAATGACCAAAACTTCAAACAACAAAACGTAATTGAATTACCTTTATTCAAATCGTTTCATCTGACACCTAGAGAAAAAAGCATCCTTAACCTTGTAATTGATGGATTAACTAATAAAGAAATAGCAGTTATATTAGATACAAGTACGAGAAATGTAGAAAAATATGTAAGTCGTCTTTTACAAAAGACAAATACAAAAAACAGAACTTTATTGGTTAAATATTCTATAAAAAATAATTTATTAAATCAAATATAGGGCGAATGACGGGACTCGAACCCGCGAATGATGGAGCCACAACCCATTGCCTTAACCCCTTGGCCACACTCGCCATATTATAACTATAGCTTGTTTTCGTATATGTCGTCTAGTATTACATTAATCTATTTTTCTTAGTAATTTTTATAATTAGTTCTATATGATCAATAAAAATATAAATATTCAAATTAATGGAGAGCCATTTAATTGTTCAGGGACTCTTTCATTACAATTTTTATTAAATTATCTTGATTTTAATTCTGAGCATGTAGCAATTGAACTAAATAATACTTTATTACCTGAGCGCCTCTTCCATTCAACTTATTTAAATGACCAAGATAAAATTGAAATTATTACTATTGTAGGTGGAGGGTAATTTGTCTTGAGTATTTCAAGACACTGAGATTTCATTTCAAATGTTTCATAGATAATGATAACCGCCCTTGTTTTTTGTCTACATGAATAATAACTGCTTTTATTGTCTCACCTATTTTGAATTTAGATGTTATCTTTTCTACTTGTTTAACATTAATTTCAGAAATATGTACGAGACCTTTTAGATTTCCAGACTTTATAAATAACCCGTAAGGTGTAATTTGATTGATTACCCCCTCGATAATATTCCCAACAATTAGATTAGATGAAGCTTGCGCTATTAAAGCTCTCCTATGACTAAGTATTAAATTATTTGATTTTTCTTCAACATTAAGTAATTTGAGTTTAATAAATTTATTTGTAGAAGGGGTATTTTGGTGAAAACTGTTTAGATGAGAATTGGGAACAAAGCCAGATATACCTTCTAGGTTAACTATCATGCCTCCTTTATTAAATCCTTTGATCCTAACATCTAGTAAGGAATCTTCAGCTAGTAATTGCCTAATTCTTTTCCAGGCTCTTATATATTCAAGACGCCGAATAGATAAAATTAGTTGTTTTGACTCAACGTTATAATCTAATAAGAAAAACTCTCTAGTATCATTAATATTTAAAGAGTTAAAATTATTAAGTTCCTGATTACTAGATACCTCTTGTATTGGTAAATACGCAGATATAGGTGTTCCAATATCTACTAATACTCCATTTAATTCAAAACTAAATATTGTGCCGGCTACAATATCACCAAGATTTAAATCATATTTATATTTTTGTAAGACGGCCGCAAAATTTCGATGAGTGAAACTTTCATTATGTTTTGTCATATTTAGGAAATTCAATTAAAAATTATATTTGATCTTGTATTCTACTAATATTTTATATCAACCTTAATGTGAGTCATTGTAATAATCTCTTGAAATAGATTAAAATACATATAAGACATAAAAAGTAAACGTAGATAGCTACAGATTCCATTTAATACAATCTGAGGAAAGTCCGGGCTCCACAAATACAATTTATGCTGGAAAAACCCCAGTGTAGGAAACTATGAGGACAGTGCCACAGAAATAAACCGCCAGAATAAATTATATTAGCTGGTAAGGGTGCAAAGGTAAGTTAAGAGCTAACCAAAAATACTGTAAAGTATTTGTTAGGTAAACCCCAGAAATGGAGCAAAGCGACTAAACAAATTTTTTGTATTTTTTAGTAGTTTAGTTTAAAATACTGCATGAAGTTATTGGTAACAATAACTCTAGAGGAATAGCTATCCTTTGCAATACTTAGTCCAATGTATTCGAAGAACAGAACCCGGCTTATGTAGTACTTTTTGTGTCTTGTTTGATCATTATCAGTTGCGAACTTCTAAATTCAGTTTTTTGATAATATTATTTTGAAGTTCATTCTGCTTATTATCTATTTCTAAATTTGTCAAAGTTTTCTGATTTGATCTATATGTAAAGCGCAATCCTATACTTTTTTTGCCGTTTCCAAGTGATCTATTATTATACTGATCAAACAATGCAATATTTTCTAAGTCATCATCATTAAATTGATTTAATAATTCAAATAAAGAATTTATCTGCATTTTTTGCGGTATTATTATACATAAATCTCGTGTAATACACGGATATTTAGAATAAGGCTGAATGCGATAATTTAAATAATTCAGTTCTGTATTATAATGTGTTAGGGCATTTAAATCGATTTCTAGAACAAATAATTTTGTACTAAAATTAAATTCTGAAGATGCTAACTGATTTAGTTCACCGAATAATCCAATATTATCATTGTTATAAGTTAAAGTAGCTGATTTATGATTGTGAACGAAATTGATTTGATCACTTGTTAATTGTCTTTTCACCCATTGAATGTTTTTATTTAATTTCCGAAAAAAGTTTTCAATAATGCCTTTTGCTTCATACCAGTTTAAAGAATGTGCAGGTTCGGACCATTCTGATCTAAGATCTAAGTTTCCTCCTAATATAATGGCTAGTTTTGTTGTCTCTATAATCTTATTTTGTCTTAGGTTGAATACAGTTCCTATTTCAAATCCATCTACAGTTTGATTACTTTGCTTGATATTATATGCACTGGTAGTCATTAAGCCTTCTAGTAAGCTAGAGCGTAAAGTAGAGTAATCTTTAATAAGAGGGTTGTTTAAATTAATTTCTCCATTGGATTTCACTAACGAATAGTGAACTAATTCTGTTAATCCTAAATTTCTTAAAATACTTCTGATCTGATCAGTAAATTGTTTTCTAGAGGGGGGATTTTGGGCAAATTGAATTTTTGGTATTGTACTTTGGAATTTATCATAACCATAAACTCTAGCAATCTCTTCAATAATATCAATTTCTCGAAATATATCATATTTCCTATAATTAGGGATAATAACATTCAATTTCTTATTATTTTCTTTTGCAATCTTGAACTGAAGAGACTCAAGTGTTTTCTTAATCTCGTTAAAAGATAAAAAACGAACCGTATTATTATCATTAATTGGTCCTAAAATATCATGAATTTTTTTTAATGATATATCAATAGTAAGAGTGGAATTTGAAAATGTTTTTTTTGAAAATGTTTTTTTTACCTTGCCGTCAGTTAATTCTTTTAGTAAATACAAAGTTTCATGATAAGCGCTTTCCCAATTATCTATATTAAGTCCTCTTTCCTGTCTAATTGAACTTTCAGTACGGATACCAATACTTCTCGATGATTTTCTAACTACTGCCTGTTTAAAGATTGCAGCTTCTATAAAAATTGATTTTGTGTTTTGATCAATACTAAATTTATGATTTATGCCAATACCCGCTACGCTAGTTATATTATTATTTATCTCAGTAATTAAAATATCTTTACTTAAAGTAATATCTTTACTATCTAGTTTAATGAAATTTTGCTTACAAGAGCAAAAATTACTAGTGATCTCGACATAATCTTGATTATCAGTACTGACAATTTTATTGAAATCTATAATACTAATTGGCTGCCCCCATTTTAACATAATATAATTGCTAATATCTATGAGAAGATTTTGGCTTATAAAGCCACAAGAGTATAGACGATTTTTTAGCCATGTTGGAGAATCTTTTATGACTATATTATCCATAATTGCTGATAAATAGTAATTACAATTTAAAAGATTACCATTTCTAATTATATTATTCTTATTCCGAAATAAGTCTGTTGATGGAATATCAGTTATGTGAACCATGTCAGCCTGAATTAAAGCAGAGACTTCTCTAGATAGCCCTATCATGCTAAGTGCATCTGATCGATTGGCTGTTGAGGTAACATCTAAGATGTAGTCTGTATAGCCATCTATATCAATAAATTCAATATTTTCTACTTCAAAGCCTGCTTGCGTTAACTTGCTAGCTAAACTATTTATGTTTATTACTTCTATTCTAGCAAGTTCTTTTAACCAATTTAAAGAAACTTTCATAATTGTTTTTCATCTATTTTATAGAACTATTGAATTTTTAATTAATCGCTTGTTTAAAAAATTCATCAAATTAATATAAGTTATTTGATGAATTTGCTTATACAATATAATATTGTGATGTTTTACTTTGAGATTCAGTCTAAGAATTAGCTTTTGTGAAAGTGAGTCCGTTATCTTGAGCGTACCTTTCCATAAACCTCATAAATCGATCCCAGTCATCCGGACTTTTAATTACATGTACAGCTTCGATTGCTTGTGGTTTACCATTAATAAACTTAGCATTGACATCTCTTGTAATTATTTGTCCTTCAGTATCCATTAGATACATACCCGTAATTTCTCCTTTATCTGCCATGCTAGCATCTAAAATTTTAGGATTAGTAAATCTGAATGTAGCTGTTCCTGTACTACCATCTCGAGATCTTGTTAAACGTACATCTGGCACTACTTCTTCATTGATGCCTTGAATAAATTGAATTGTTGCCATATCAATTTTTTAAATTTATATATGATTTATATTGGATAAAAGTGATTTCTGATTCTTTAATGTTTACTAAATAACTATTTTAAAAGCTTATATTACCAGCAGATCAAATTCTATTTATTATGTAAAACTGTAATTTTTCTTTTTTTGTACTTTAGATTTCTATAAGTACAGGCAGCAAGACACACAAAAATAAGTTTACTAAAAATACAATTTATAATTGAAAAGTGTAGTTTTTAAAGTAGGCACGTATTTAAATAAAAAGTTAATGCTATAGAACTATCACAAATTCACTATTTAGTTAATGATAATTTTTTCTAAAATTTAGAAAAGTGTAGTGTCGCTTTTTTAGTGAGTAAGCTTTTTGTGAAAATTTACCAATATAGTTATTATGTATGTGATTAGGACTTCTAGAAGTATATTTTTTCTAATACAGATATATTGGTGACACTTACTATCGTTAAAATTTTTTTTATCTATTCAAAGAATTAATTTATTATAAGCTAATCATGCTGATATTAGCCATATAATGTTTTAAGTGAAATTAAGGGTTGTAGCTCAGATGGATAGAGCAAGCGCCTCCTAAGCGCTAGGTCAGCGGTTCAAGTCCGCTCAATCCTGTTAAAATATTATGAAGTGTTTTGTAATTTAACTGGGGTGGGAGGATTCGAACCTGCGAATGGCGGAGTCAAAGTCCGCTGCCTTACCACTTGGCTACACCCCAATATATGAAGACTATAATAGCAGTCATATCCCCTACCATGTCAAGAGATAATAATAATTTAGTAGCTATTGAATTTTTTGCTAAAAGCAATCTTCTTTTTTAGATAAGAAATTTTGTTTCTAAATTGAATAATTGAGATATTCTCTTCCTCTTGAGTACACATCCATTTTATAGTAATTGTTTCTTGTTGAACTTCATTATCTCCTAAAATTAAACAGACTATAGCTCTTTTTTTATGTGCTTGTTTGATTTGTTTGCCAAAATTGCTAGAACTTATGTCTAACTCAGTTTTTATAAGCTGATTGCGAAGAAATTGAGTTATTATCATTCCGATCTCTTGAGCTTTTGTTCCCTGCGAAGCAACATAGCAATCTATTGACATATTATGCAGTAATATATTTTCCTTTGCAATTAATAGTAGTCTTTCTAGGCCTATAGCACACCCTACAGCTGGAGTGTTATTTCCACCAAGCTGGTGTATCAAATTATCATATCTTCCACCTCCACATACCGTATCTTGCCCATGAGACTTTAATGTTTTAATCTCAAAAGCAGTATCATTGTAATAGTCTAGACCTCGCACCAATTGTGTATTTATTTTGTATGGAATATTGAGTAAGGTTAAATAATCACAAACACAATTAAAATGTTTTTTAGACTCAAGACTTAAGAAGTCAGAGATTTGAGGCGCATCACTTAAAACTTTTTGTGTATGTTTATTTTTTGTGTCTAAAATTCGAATAGGGTTAGATGAAAGTCTATTTTGCGAATCAGCATCTAAATCATCATAGTATTGTTCAAGATATTCTTGCAATTTTGCTTGATAATGATTTCTATCTTTTGCTTTGCCGATTGAATTAATATCAAGCTGTAATTCGTTAATAGATAGATCTTTAAAAATATTCATTGCTAAATGAATTATTTCTGTATCTGCTCTTGCATCTGAACTACCAATAAATTCAATACCAAGTTGATGAAACTGTCTTTGTCTGCCACTTTGAGGTCTTTCATATCTAAACATTGGACCATTATACCATAGTTTTTGTAACTTGTTTTGAATATCCATTCTATTTTCAATGAATGCTCTAGCAACGCCCGCAGTACCTTCCGGTCTTAATGTGATATTTCTATTGCTCCGATCATTAAATCGATACATCTCCTTGTTTACAATATCTGTATTTTCACCAATTCCTCTATCATATAGATCACTATTTTCAAAAATAGGAGTTTTGATCTCTTTATAATTCGCATACTTGAGCAAGTTGGCAACTTTTTTATCTATGAACTGCCAATAGAGTTGCTCATCTGGTAGAATATCTTTAGTTCCTCTAATAGCCTGAATTTTTGCCATGATACTGTTTTGATCATTTTCCTAATTTTTTTGCACTAGATAGCAGTTGTACACTAACATGTACGTATTATACACTAAAATGTTTATTTGACGTTTTATAAACTACGGGCAAGGAGGGATTCGAACCCCCGACACCATGGTTCGTAGCCATGTGCTCTAATCCACTGAGCTACAAGCCCACTTAATAAGCATTTTTATTATATCATTTTTTTCATCTATATACAACTATAAAACTTCTGAATAAATTCTTCATCCCCAGACTCTCTCTGATAAGATGATTTCTATAAGTTATTCTTGAATAGTTGAGAATTTTCTAGATGAAGAGGAATTTTACTTGGCTTAGCAGTTGGATCCTTTTCGCTTTTCTTGTAATACCACAAGCAAAATAGATTTTCTTTTTGTAAAAGAGGATGTACGGCACTTAAATCATAATACATAAAACTCCCCTAATATGACTTTCTAGTAATGGTTTGCGTTCAGCATTAACAAACGACTTTTGCGCAACGTTTTTTTGTTTTTGTTTTAGAAGCTATGGGAAGTTTTTTACTTATACACAATTATTTATTGTAATAGTGTTTATACATAACTTTGGCTTTTGTCTTCTTTCCTAAGATTGATTAAGATATATACCACTATATTTTTTGTTAGATAGTAAATATATTCTATTTAATAATCATATATTTTGTTCAGAGTTTACCTTTTTTCTGCATAGCTTCTTTGTAGCCTCTTGTTCCCCCTTATATCTCTCTTGTTTTGTTCTTGTGCCAAAAAATAAAGCCCCCTAGAATTAATAAGCTTCTTGTAGTATATCAGAATTTCGGGAAGTCGATCAAAATCCCCGAGCATTTCATTGATAGTAGCATGATAATTAGCTGGAACATACTTGGATAGCAGCTTTTGAACATTTTCTTTTTTCCTAGCTCGTGCATCAGCAGATATTTCCCTTCTAGTTTTAGGCATAAGCAATTTTTATATACATATATTTGCTATATTCTCGTAGCTGCTCGAGACAAGCTATCTAGATGTGGGAAAATTTATTTCTGTTAAAAGTTGATAATAATCATGCCAAACTGATATAATTTTGCATAGATACAGAACTGAGATGAACGATTCTTTTGTTTGACCAAATATCTAGCTCTGTTTGCTTCGCATGCCTATATCTGCAGTATTTTTCGATCTTTATAAATAAATCTGTTCGTCTTGTACGAATCTCTGTATCGAGCTTTCTGTAAATGATGCATATTTGGATGTTCTATTGATAGTATTGATTGAAATTTTATATAAAGTAGAAAAAATAATATATACTTTTTACAAATTTAATCTATAATGTATAATTCTTAACTTATTATAGTTCTGCTTATAGTTCTGCAAACCAATATTTAAAAGATAAATTATTTAATTTTTTTAAAAAGATTTGTATAACTTTCACCCTTGCTTTATCATTGAACTGATTAAGCATTTAATTTGTCTTTAAAAATTTTAAAAGAGTTCTATTAAACATGAGTAAACAAATTCTATATCAAGATGATGCCCGCAAAGCATTAGAAAAAGGAATGGATATTTTAACAGAAGCAGTTTCTGTTACCCTAGGTCCTAAAGGTAGAAATGTTGTACTGGAAAAGAAATTTGGCGCACCTCAAATTATAAATGATGGTGTTACTATTGCAAAAGAGATTAGTCTCGAAGACCATATTGAAAATACTGGAGTAGCACTTATTAGACAAGCTGCATCTAAAACAAATGATGTAGCCGGTGACGGTACTACAACTGCAACAGTGTTAGCTTCTGCCATAGTCAAGCAAGGAATGAGAAATGTTGCAGCAGGCTCCAATCCAATGGCTATAAAGAAAGGAATAGAAAAAGCAACCAATTTTGTAGTTAACAAAATAGCTGAATATGCCAAACCAGTGGAAGACACAACAGCTATTGTTCAGGTAGCCTCTATTTCTTCAGGCAATGATACAGAAGTTGGTAAAATGATAGCTAATGCAATAGACAAAGTAGGCAGAGAAGGTGTTATTTCTTTAGAAGAAGGTAAGTCAACTAACACTAGTCTTGAAATAACAGAAGGTATGCAGTTCGAAAAAGGTTTTATTTCACCGTATTTTGTTACAGATATGGAGCGTATGGAGGTTCTCCAGGAAAATCCATTTATCCTTTTTACAGATAAAAAGATTACTTTAGTTCAGCAAGAACTTGTACCCTTACTTGAGCAAATAGCAAAAACCTCAAAGCCTCTATTAATAATAGCGGAAGATATAGAAAAAGAAGCTTTAGCGACTATTGTGGTTAATAAATTAAGAGGAATACTAAATGTTGTTGCAGTTCGAGCACCAGGATTTGGAGATAGAAGAAAATCTTTATTAGAAGATATGAGTATCTTAACAGGTGGACAAGTAATTACAGAAGATGCTGGTCTCTCGCTCGACACTGTTCAATTAGATATGCTAGGGCAAGCTAGACGAGTTGTTGTGACTAAAGATTCAACAACAATTATTGCTGATGGTCATGAAGTTACAGTGAAATCAAGATGCGAACAAATTAAGAGACAAATAGAAATAAGTGACTCGTTATACGAAAGAGAGAAATTGCAAGAAAGATTAGCTAAGCTTTCTGGCGGAGTTGCTGTTATAAAAGTTGGCGCAGCAACTGAAACAGAGATGAAAGATAAAAAGCTTAGATTGGAAGATGCAATTAATGCAACAAAAGCGGCAATTGAGGAAGGAATTGTTCCAGGAGGAGGCTCTACAAATGTTCATATCTCCGGAGAATTATTCGTATGGGCTAAAAATAATTTATTTGAAGATGAGTTGATAGGTGCTTTGATAGTTCAAAGAGCTTTAACTTACCCTTTAAGGCGTATAGCTTTTAATGCTGGCGATAACGGAGCTGTGGTAATAGAAAAAGTCAAAACTAATGATTTCCATATAGGTTATGATGCATCTAACGGAAAGATCGTAAATATGTATGATACTGGTATTATAGATCCCGCAAAAGTTGCTAGGTCGGCACTACAGAATGCAGCTTCTATTGCAGCTATGGTTTTAACTACTGAATGTATTGTTGTTGATAAATTGGAAGCATAAAATATATCTTTTATAACATCTCTAATATTAAACGAAGAATAATTTTCATACTTACAAATTATTCTTCGTCTCAACTAATTTTATCAACTGTTCAAAATTATAAATTTCATAGTAGAGCCAAAGTTTAAATAGTCCTTTACATTCTATTGTTAAATAAATTAAATATAACCCTGTAATTCCTAAATTTTCAATTAGAATATTATTTTCGTATATAGATTTTTCCATATATTTTAAAAATGACATTTTTTTAAAATAGTATAAAAATCTTCTCTGATAATTGTTGGCTAAATTGCTATCATATAAAGATGAATGGCTGGCTGAATTCAAAACCTTTGAAATAATAATTTCTAAGTCTTTGTCTGATTGTATACCAGAATCAATGATAAACTGATTTAATTGATCATCAAAATTTAGATTGATAGTATTGATTGTTGCACATGTTTGGTTTTGAATATCTAAAGATTTGATAGCCAAGAAGATTAAACTTTTATTGTTCATTTTAAAATATAAGACAATTGACGTTGTATTCTTTGAATAATACTTTTTATCTTCTTGTATGTTTATGTTTTTTTATAAAAATAATAGATAGTACTATGCTAATTACTACCTGAAAAAATAAATTCTGGGAATCTAGCTTGTGCTTTCGACAAAGAGTGCTTTTTACCTTCTTCTTGCCAGTAATTAATAACCTCAGTAGTTTTATTTAATAATTCAATTCTATCTCTTTCAGCAATCCATGGTTTCGACTCTAGCTCAGCTTTTAATTCTTCCCAAGCGTCATTTCTAGGCCAAAAGAAATAAGATGTCAGTGGGCTAGTGCCATTTCCAACAATTTGATCAATTGCAATAGCAATATTATTTTCTAACCAAAGTACCTTTAGTGTGAATTTAGACAAGTTATTATCTCCGTTATAAATATTTAATGTGTAGACACTATGATATGTTATTCACTATTTTTTCTTTCAACAATTTGAGCCTTGTTTAAAATATTTTGAACAGTTCTTGTAGCTTGTGCGCCATGTTTGAGTCTCTTTAATATTTTTACGCTATCAATACGAGTTTCATTAGTGATTGGATTATAAAATCCCAACTCTTCAATGGCTTTGCCATCGCGTTTATTTCTACTATCCATAGCAACAATTCTATAGCTAGGTTGTTGTTTTCTTCCGTATCTTTTTAATCTTAGTTTTACCATCTTGTCGATTTAGTTTGTTTTTATATCTTTATTAAATTATATCTTACGATATTATGCAATAATTCAAAAAATTAAGCAGATTCCAGCCTAACATTATTAAATATAACCATCAAGCATTGTAGAAAAATTATACCAAGCATTGGTGACATATCCATTCCAAACATCGGAGGAATACTTCCTCTAAAAAGTTTTAAGTACGGGTCTGTAATGCGATTTAATGAACAAAACGGTTCATTGTACCAATTTACAGTTGGAAACCATGCTAATGATAGTTTTAGCAAAATCAAAATTAAATAAATCTCAGAAAAATTAGCTATTGATCCAAGTAATAAATTTAATGTACCAGGAAGAGTATTCATACGTATTTCATAATTATTATATAGCTTATTATACTAACAATTTGATTATATATTCGAACGAATATAAACAATCAAAGTTAAGCAAAAAACTTATCTTTAAGAATTTGTTCTTTGGCAGCTTCAGAGCTATCGAGTAGGCCATTAACTTTTGTAGTGTATATTTCTAGTGCAGACCATTTCTGTCCTAACTGGTTTAATTGAGATGATCCGCATTCTAAGCAGGCTATCTTAACATTGTTTAATATTACACCTTTGTTGATTAGCTCTTTTAGAACAGATGTCATAATGATTTCATCTAGAAATAAATCTAAAATTAGTATCTTCGTAAATGAATCTAATTTATCTGAAATATTATCAATACTGTTATTATAATTTACTAATGCTATATTAGCTGTAGGTAGTAAAGCTCGAGCACCTTCAGCGAGTATAAACCCATATGGCATTACAATAACAATGATATATTTATAACGATTACTAATAAGATTGATAGCTTTACTATCTTTTACGCTCATTGTTTCTGTTACCAGCCATTCTCTCATTATCTCATAAGTAATCCATTTTCCTAATTCTGAGCATGCAGTTCTTAAAATAGTTCCCGGATTATTATTATTTTCTAGGATTCCAGACCAATGCTGTATTAATGGATGAGAAGCTACGTTAATTTGGATTTGCATATTTTATTCAATATATTTAACATTTGATTTTCAGCTTTATCTTTATCTAGTATTATTAAAATAGCATACACATATATTAAAGAAAATAATTATAAAAAAATGAAAAAAAATCTTTGGTTTTGGGGTTTTACTGATAGTGCCGAAACATGGAATGGTAGACTCGCAATGATAGGTTTTATAACAGTTGTTTTTATTGAATTAGTTACAAGTAAAGGCCTTTTGTATTTAGCTGGTTTGATGGATTAATATAAAAAAAGTTCTTGTAAATAACTACAAGAACTTTTTTTATATTAATAATAGCCTAATCTAGAGGTCTCATTGACAGCACTGGTTCATTTTCTCTATTAATACCTTTTTCAAATCCAGCAGCAGCAGCTCTTGCTCTACCAGCATGCCAAAGATGTCCAATGAATAGGAAGAATCCTAAGAAAAAATGAGATGTTGTCAACCAAGACCTTGGGGATACATAGTTAACAGAGTTAATTTCTGTAGCAACCCCACCAACAGAGTTTAGAGAACCTAGTGGCGCATGGGTCATGTATTCAGCAGCTCGTCTTTCTTGCCAAGGTTGAATATCATTTTTGATTTTATTTAAGTCAAGACCATTGGGTCCTCTAAGAGGTTCAACCCAAGGAGCTCTTAAATCCCAAAATCTCATAGTCTCACCACCAAAAATAATTTCTCCACTTGGAGATCTCATTAAGTATTTTCCTAACCCAGTAGGTCCTTGAGAAGATGCAACGTTAGCACCTAATCTTTGGTCTCTAACTAAGAAAGTAAACGCTTGAGCTTGTGAAGCTTCAGGACCAGTAGGTCCGTAGAATTCACTAGGATAAGCAGTATTGTTGTACCAAACAAAATTAGAAGCTGTTAGACCCATAATTGATAAAGCACCTAAGCTATAAGATAAATATGCTTCACCTGACCAAACAAAAGCTCTTCGTGCCCAAGCAAAAGGTTTTGTTAAAATATGCCAGATTCCTCCAGCAATACAGATGATACCTATCCAAACATGTCCACCAATAACATCTTCCATATTATTTACACTAACAATCCATCCATCACCACCGAATGGAGACTTTAAAACGTAGCCAAAGATAACTAAAGGATTAAGAGTAGGGTTGTTAACAAACCTAACATCACCACCACCGGGTGCCCATGTATCGTATACTCCTCCAATAAATAATGCTTTGATTACTAACAAGAATGCTCCAATTCCTAGTAATACTAAATGTATACCCAGAATTGTCGTCATCTTATTTTTATCGCGCCAATCATAGCCAAAGAAAGGAAAAGACTCCTCTAAAGTATCTGGACCTATCAGAGAGTGGTATAAACCACCAAAACCCAGAACAGCTGAAGAAATTAAATGTACTACACCTACGACAAAGTATGGATAAGTATTGAAGATTTCTCCACCTGGACCTACACCCCAACCCAATGTAGCTAGATGAGGAATTAATATAAGTCCTTGTTCGTATAAAGGTTTCTCAGGGACAAAGTGAGCAACTTCGAATAAAGTCATTGCACCAGTCCAAAATACCATTATACCTGCGTGAGCAACATGTGCACCTAGTAATTTTCCAGAAACGTTAATTAAACGTGCATTACCAGACCACCATGCAAACCCGGTAGACTCAATGTCTCTACCGCCAACACCAACATTTGTATTAAAGGGCGTTTCCACGTGGTAAAACCTCCTCAGGGAATATAAAGTTTTCATGAGGTTGATCTTGAGCAGCCATCCAAGAACGAATACCCTCATTTAATAGAATGTTTTTCGTGTAGAAAGTTTCAAACTCAGGATCTTCTGCAGCTCTTAGTTCTTGAGATACAAAATCATATGCTCTTAAGTTCAGAGCAAGTCCTACAATTCCAAATGCACTTGTCCATAGTCCAGTTACAGGAACAAATAGCATAAAGAAGTGTAACCAGCGTTTATTAGAGAAAGCCACACCAAAAATTTGTGACCAGAATCTGTTCGCTGTTACCATAGAATAAGTTTCTTCGGATTGTGTTGGAGTAAATGCTCGAAAAGTATCCGCAGCATCACCATCTTCAAATAATGTGTTCTGTACAGTTGCACCATGAATGGCACAGAGTAGAGCACCACCTAAGATACCAGCAACACCCATCATATGGAATGGATTAAGAGTCCAATTGTGAAATCCTTGAAGAAATAATAAGAATCTGAAAATCGCTGCAACTCCAAGACTTGGAGCAAAGAACCAACTAGCTTGACCTAGAGGGTACATTAAAAAAACAGATACAAAAACAGCGATAGGTCCAGAAAATGCAATAGCGTTATAAGGTCTTAGACCAACTAGTCTAGCAATTTCGAACTGTCTCAAGCAAAATCCAATTAGTCCAAATGATCCATGTAAAGCAATGAATGCCCATAGTCCACCAATTTGACACCATCGAGTGAAGTCACCTTGTGCTTCAGGACCCCAAAGGAAAAGCAGGGAATGTCCCATACTATTTGCTGGTGTAGATACAGCAGCAGTTAAGAAATTGCATCCTTCTAAATATGAACTTGCTAGCCCATGAGTATACCAAGAAGTTACAAAAGTAGTTCCAGTTAACCAGCCACCTACAGCAAGGTAAGCGCATGGAAACAGAAGTAATCCAGACCAGCCCACGAATACGAATCGATCTCTTTTTAGCCAATCGTCTACAAGGTCAAAACCACCACGAGTCTTTTCTTGTCCAATTGCTATGGTCATAATTTAAATCTCCAGAGCAAATTTAATAATTAATTTGTTTCAATAAACAGTTGTTTAGATGTAGTCGAAAATTTTACTTTTCTTTACGGTCAATATAATTATAAGTCGAAATCAACAAAAATTCACGTTTTTAATAACAAATTTTTTAGCTCTTTAAGTTAATTTCTGAATTTGGTTAATATTTTTCATATTTTATTCATTTCTATAATTCTTTGAAAAAGATATCCTGTGCCTCTTGCAGTTAGAATTAAATCAGGATTACTAGGATCATCTTCTAACTTAGCTCTTAGTCTAGAAATATGTACGTCAACTACTCTGGTATCAACATGGCGCTCTGGAGTATATCCCCAAACTTCTTGCAAAATTGATGCTCTAGAGAATGGCTCGCCCGCTCTACTAACTAAAAGTTCCAGAAGACTAAATTCCATTCCTGTCAAGCGAACTCTCTCGTTATTCTTATAAACTTGTCTTTTATTGGTATCTATTTTTAAAAAACCAATACTAATAATACCAGAATTAGGAATTCCTAGATTGGTTGTTATTTTATCTGCTCTTCTTAAAACAGAGCGAATTCGAGCTTCTAATTCTTTTGGAGAAAATGGTTTCACAACATAATCATCTGCACCTATTTCAAGTCCAGTAATTCTATCACAAACTTCCCCTAAAGCTGTAAGCATGATTATAGGAACGTCAGATTCTTTTCTTAACTCTTGACATACACCATAGCCATCTAATTTCGGCATCATTACATCTAAAACTACTAGGCTAGGATATTCCTTCCTGAATATAATTAAAGCTTCTTCTCCGTTAGAAGCAGTTATAACCTCATATCCTATTATTGTTAACCTAGTTTCTAAAATTCTTCTTATACTAGCTTCATCATCAACAACCAGGATCTTTTCTTTCTGATTCTCCAATTTGTTATTCACTCCTATAAAGTACTAAGCCTAAATGTCTCTGTTCCAAATTTATATTTGACAAACTTTTTACTCATTGCCAGCTTTGCAATTTGAATTTTATAAATGCTACAAATCTGAGCTAATTTAGTTGATATAAATAATTATAGCTTGAAACAATTTTGTTTCCTTTATTTCATTGATCGTTATTTTACTATATAAGCATCATTAGCTTACCAATTTTGAATTTATATACTTTTCATGTAGATTTTTTCAATAAAGGGGTTGACAAACTTAAGGAGAGAAAGTATTCTACATTACTATAAGTTTCTGCTCGTATATAAATATTGAATAACATTTTTATATTGAGTATATAGATTTTTAATATACTGGATACCACGGAGAGTTTGATCCTGGCTCAGGATGAACGCTGGCGGTATGCTTAACACATGCAAGTCGAACGGAAGTTTGTAAAAACTTTAGTGGCGGACGGGTGAGTAACACGTGAGAATCTACCTTTAGGAAAGGCATAACAGTTGGAAATGACTGCTAAAGCCTTATATGCTGCAAAGTGAAAAAGAGAAATCTGCCTAGAGATGAGCTCGCGCCTGATTAGCTAGTTGGTAAGATAACGGCTTACCAAGGCGACGATCAGTAGCTGGTTTGAGAGGACGACCAGCCACACTGGGACTGAGACACGGCCCAGACTCTTACGGGAGGCAGCAGTGGGGAATTTTCCGCAATGGGCGAAAGCCTGACGGAGCAATACCGCGTGAGGGACGAAGGCTCGTGGGTTGTAAACCTCTTTTCTTAGGGAAGAAGATCTGACGGTACCTAAGGAATAAGCATCGGCTAACTCCGTGCCAGCAGCCGCGGTAATACGGAGGATGCAAGCGTTATCCGGAATCACTGGGCGTAAAGCGTCTGTAGGTTGCTTAGCAAGTCTGCTGTTAAAGATTGGGGCTCAACCCCAAAACAGCAGTGGAAACTGCTAAGCTAGAGTATGGTAAGGGTAAAGGGAATTCCCAGTGTAGCGGTGAAATGCGTAGATATTGGGAAGAACACCAGAGGCGAAAGCGCTTTACTAGACCATTGCTGACACTCAGAGACGAAAGCTAGGGGAGCGAATGGGATTAGATACCCCAGTAGTCCTAGCCGTAAACGATGGATACTAGATGTTGCGCGTATTGACCCGTGCAGTATCGTAGCTAACGCGTTAAGTATCCCGCCTGGGGAGTACGCTCGCAAGAGTGAAACTCAAAGGAATTGACGGGGGCCCGCACAAGCGGTGGAGCATGTGGTTTAATTCGATGCAACGCGAAGAACCTTACCAGGACTTGACATGTCGCAAATTTTCTTGAAAAAGGAAAGTGCCCTAGGGAATGCGAACACAGGTGGTGCATGGCTGTCGTCAGCTCGTGTCGTGAGATGTTGGGTTAAGTCCCGCAACGAGCGCAACCCTTGTCTTTAGTTGCCATCATTTAGTTGGGCACTCTAAAGAGACTGCCGGTGACAAACCGGAGGAAGGTGAGGATGACGTCAAGTCAGCATGCCCCTTATGTCCTGGGCTACACACGTGCTACAATGGTTGCGACAAAGAGTTGCAAACTTGCAAAAGCTAGCTAATCTCATAAACGCAGCCTCAGTTCGGATTGCAGGCTGCAACTCGCCTGCATAAAGATGGAATCGCTAGTAATCGCCGGTCAGCTATACGGCGGTGAATCCGTTCCCGGGCCTTGTACACACCGCCCGTCACACCATGGGAGCTGGCCACGCCCGAAGTCGTTACCCTAACCTTTTGGAGGGGGGCGCCTAAGGTAGGGCTAGTGACTGGGGTGAAGTCGTAACAAGGTAGCCGTACTGGAAGGTGCGGCTGGATCACCTCCTTTTAGGGAAAATATATTATCCTAGGTCTTAATTAGTAATTGATTTACTAAACCAAACTATTTTGGTTAAGGGCTATTAGCTCAGTTGGTTAGAGCGCACCCCTGATAAGGGTGAGGTCCCTGGTTCAAATCCAGGATAGCCCAAATGGGGGTATAGCTCAGTTGGTAGAGCGCTGCCTTTGCAAGGCAGATGTCAGCGGTTCGAGTCCGCTTATCTCCAAAATGACAAATTTGATTTGTCAACTGATACCTGGAATTTTTACTTTCAAGTACAGCAAAATTAGTTCAAGCGAATAAGGGCTTACGGCGGATACCTTGGCATTCAGAAGCGATGAAGGGCGTGGCTACCGACGAAACGCTCCGGGGAGCTGGAAGTAAGCTTAGATCCGGAGGTTCCCGAATGAGGAAACTCTATATACTACTTGTTGAATTTATAG